>Ga0207690_10000742_pt1 | contig 21046 bp, 23 predicted proteins | sample KBSC23metaG_FD_184315 | JGI IMG/M metagenome (GOLD analysis project Ga0207690, IMG submission 184315) | Corn rhizosphere microbial communities from Kellogg Biological Station, Michigan, USA - KBS C2-3 metaG (SPAdes) (version 2) | ecosystem: Host-associated > Plants > Roots > Rhizosphere > Soil ...
CTGGTCAACGCCGCCATATCTTCACAACGGCTCGGTGCCCAATCTCTATGCGTTGCTTTCACCGGTGGCGGAACGACCGAAGACGTTCTACCTCGGCCATCGCGATTACGATCCGGTCAATGTCGGCTATCACCACGATGAATTGGATGGCGGGTTTAAATTCGACACCTCGATCCGTGGAAATCACAACACCGGTCACGAGTTCAGCAATGAAAAAAGAAGTGGGGTCATCGGGCGTCTGCTGAGCCCAGACGAGCGTCGCGCCCTCATTGAGTATTTAAAGACATTGTGAGATCAACGCCTAGAATTGTGCGGCCGAATCTTTCGCGCCTGGTAATTTGCTTTCTTTATCCATTTTTGGGTCATAAGCGGACATTACAGCCTTATTCAATGATGTCGCAATCTCAGTAGCGGACTACTCGCGGGGAACCTGTCAGAGCTTCAATCCGCGTGAGACGCGCCACGTGTGCCGCGCGATTGCGCGCCAGCTTGTCCCACGTTTCAGCCATTTTAATCAGGGCGGCTCTGTGTTCGGAGTTGCTGGATCGGGCAGCAAGTTCGCGGCACTCTTTGCCGTGCTGACGATACTCGGACGCTTTTTTCATTTACTGATCCCAGACAAGAGAAATGCTCACGCTTATCATTTAGTTCCGCACGCAGACGCTCGCGTTTCTCGGGGAGTCGTCCATTTGGCTAATGAACAAAGCGCGTTAGGTCGCATCATGTGGCTCAGCATTCGGGTCATAACCGTTGCGTCAGCCAGCCCGACCGGAACCCTCCCCTGCCAACTCTGTTGATAGGGCATCACTGGGACTTGGTGAGTTCCGTTGGAGTCCAGCAAGGACAGGGAGGCCATCATGGACAGTGTGCTTTTTACAGATCATGGCGTTTTGGTGTTCGTCATAATCGGTACTGCCATCGCGCTTGTGCTTTCTGTTTTGGGACTTGCAACAACGCAGCAAACGCACTCTGACATCAAACGCGAATTGGCTGCCGTGAGGAGTCTAGCGGCACATAATGAAAGGAATTTACTGAAAGACCAATTTCATGCGCTAGTGCGTGAGGGCTCTGAAAGCATCGAAGACATCTTTGATGCTCAGTTTCGTCGCCGCTTCACGGAATTGATAAACCGGAGCGTGAGAACCGAACTCACTCTGACGCGCTAAGAAAATCCTCCTGACGGCCAGCGGTTGGACGATCAAAACGTCCGTCGGACATGTGCGCTGCAAACCGTAATGTCTACTTTGGGCCAAAAGCGGACACGCCTAGTGTCATTGGAGCACTTCGTCGGCTCGAGCGATCAATGAAGGAGGCACGCTGAGACCAAGTGCCTTTGCGGTCTTCAGATTAATCGCTAGTTCGTAGTTGGTTGGCAATTCAACCGGAAGATCACCCGGTTTCTCACCCTTGAGAATGCGAGCGACATAAGCGCCAGCGCGGCGGTAGGCATCGATCTGGCTCGCTCCATAACTCATCAGTCCGCCAGCACCGACGACCCCTGCGAACGAGTAGCTAGCCGGAATTGCATGGAGAGCAGCAAGGCCGACCAGCTGGTTGCGCCGACCATTAAAGAACGGACCTGCGCCGACTAATATCGCACCAGCCCCTGATTTCGCTATAGTCAAAAAGGTAGCATCGATTTCCTGCTCGCTACCGGCTTTAAAGGTGACGATTTTTTGCCCAAGCGCGCCTGCTGCCGCTTCTATTTCGCGGGTTTCAGCCTGAAGGATCGCAAAGTTCGAGTCCTGCAGAACTGCGATGACGTTCGCTTCTGGAACCAATTCGCGGAGCAATGCGAGCCGTTTTCCAGTAGTGGGAACGTCATAGAAGCTCACGCCGGTCATATTGCCGCCGGGTCGATTGATACTGGACACGAGTCCGGCTGCCACCGGATCCGCACCCGTCACGAAAACGATGGGAATGCTTGTCGTGGCCTTCTTTGCCGCAAGCACCGCTTCGACGCTGCCAACAATCGCCGCCACCTTAAGGGCAACCAGTTCGGCGGCAAGTTTCGGCAATCGCGCTGCTTGCCCATCCGCCCAGCGAAATTCGACTGCGACTTTGTCGCTCGGATAGCCTGATTCACGCAAACCCTGACGCAAAGCGGCAACTAAATGACCGGACTCATCAGCCCTTGTCGGCCTTAAAAATCCGACTACCGGTATCGCCGACTGTTGGGCGCGCGCCATGAGTGGCCACACCGCCACAGCGCCGCCCAGCAAACTTATGAATTGACGTCGCCTCATCGCCCTCCGCCCCCGAGATTTAGCCACGGTAGCAATCCGCACCAGCGGTCGGAAGGGCCGTCATAACAGCGCCTGATGTCCGCTTTGGGTCATAAGCAGACATATGCGGTGCAAAAAGCGACGTCCGCTAAGGGCCAAAAGCGGACACGGCCGCGAAGTGAAGCGAGCTTAGTTGGAAGCGCGCACCAACAGCCCCCTAACTTCTCGCCTTTCGCACATTCGGGCAACAACGCCGCTTCTATGGAACCTCGTCTCGACGGGTGCGTTTCCATAAAACTTAGGACAATTGAACGCGCAGATCAGGCGGCGAGAGCGCCGCGTGTTGAGTTTCGCATGGTCAACCCTCGCTCCCCGCCAATAGCTTCCGGCGCTCCGCGCATCCTTGTCATCGAAGACGAGCCCCTGATTGCGCAGATGATTGAGGAAATGCTCCAAGAGGCTGGTTACCGGGTTTCCGGCGTCGCGCACACCATGGCTATGGCGCGACAGGAATTTGTGAAGCTCAACTTCGATGCTGTGCTTTTCGACCTCCATATTGGCGGACAATACCGCCCCGAAACTGCCGACTTTCTGTTGGACAAAGGCGTGCCGTTTGCATTCGTAACGGGCTATGACTACCTCGTTGAACCCCGCCACCAGACAGTGCCCGTACTTGAGAAGCCGTTCACGCCCGAGCAACTTCGCGCCCTCTTGAAAAACCTCGTCGGGTCCGGATCACCGACCGGCGAAATCGCACAGACCGCATAAGCACGTCGATGCGGGTCTCCTATTTTGCGTCTGTCGCGCAGAAACAGCCGCACGATTTCCGCTTTACCTCCGAAAGCGGACGCGTACGGTGCAACTAGCGATGTCCACTAAGGGCCAGAAGCGGACATTCCGCCATTCATGCGAGGGAGCAGGCCAGACGTCGCACAGTATCCTTGCGATGGCAAAGTACGCCGTGTTGACTTTGACCTCGACTTTGCTGCGATTTTTTAGTTAGGACACTGACGCCCAATAGGCGCATTGTCGCACCATCACCGGCAGCGGCTCTGCCAGGCGCCGGCGACTGAGAGACCGATTGCACTCCCGCCTGCGCGGTAAAGGGAGTCAGTCATGTACCAAACCAAATCCGTTACACATTCGATAGAAATTGAACACCCAAAATGCACAACGTGCGCGGTGTCAATGTGGCTGGTTTGTATCGAGTCGAACAAGCCGGATCACGATAAGCGCACGTTCGAATGCAAGGCGTGTGGCGTCACCAAGACTGAATTGTCAGTTACAGATAAACGCCAGCGCTGATCTTTCGACGTTGTAAGTCCGCCTCGCGCTGCTGTCGAAACCGAGGGTGGAACTCTTGCTTTCAGAGTTCATTACCTTCCATCGAGTTCACCCCGGACCTGGATGAGCCATGTGTGTGCGATTTTGGACGGTAAACGTGTGCGACCATGAGCGATAGAAAAGAGCAGTCGACCAAGGCTGAGTTCGGGGTCCCCGGTCTCGATGACATTCTTCTCGGCGGCTTACGTCGGAATCGACTTTTCCTGTTTGAAGGAAGTCCGGGTGCCGGGAAGACGACGGTAGCGCTGCAATTCTTGCGCGAAGGCGCACGGGTCGGGGAAAAAGGCCTATACATCACACTGTCGGAAACTGAGGCAGAGCTTAGGGAGGTTGCAGTTTCCCATGGATGGTCCCTCGACGATGATGTGAATATTTTTGAGCTCGCGCCACCCGAAAACTTGCTCGACGAAACGCAGCAGCAAAGTCTTTTATACTCTTCTGACCTTGAACTTGGAGAGACCACGCAGCGAATATTCGAGGCGATGGATCGGGTAAAGCCGTCGCGAGTAGTCATCGACAGCCTTTCAGAAATTCGATTACTCGCTCAGAGTTCTCTTCGCTACCGCCGACAGATTTTATCGTTAAAGCATTACTTTGCTCAGCGTCATGCAACAGTATTGTTGCTTGACGATATGACCGCTGAGGTGGATGACAAAACTGTTCACAGTGTCGCCCATGGCGTGGTGAGACTGGAAGAACTTATCCCGGACTATGGATCGGAACGGCGACGTTTGCGCGTCATGAAGTATCGAGGGCAACCGTTCCGCGGTGGCTATCATGATTTCATAATAAAGACCGGTGGCGTGCAGGTTTTTCCGCGACTGGTGGCGGCTGAGCATCGCAAACGAATGAAATCCTCCGTTCTCGTGAGCGAAATCCCCGAACTCGACCAATTGTTAGGCGGAGGGATCGAAAGCGGATCAAGCACGCTAATCATCGGACCGGCAGGGACAGGAAAATCACTCATCGCGATAACGATGGCGGTAGCGGCCGTCAAACGCGGCGAGCGCGCCGCGTTATTTATATTTGATGAGGAGTTGGGACTGCTTTTTAGCCGGTCCAAAGGCATGGGCATCGATCTTGAAGCCATGCGAGACGATGGACGTTTATTCATTGAGCAAATGGACGCGGCAGAAGTATCACCTGGAGAATTTGCACACAAAGTTCGTTCCTGCGTGGAAAAAGAGGCCATCCGGACTGTGATCATCGACAGCTTGAATGGCTATCAGAATGCCATGCCTGAAGAAAAGTTTCTGATTCTCCACATGCATGAATTGTTGCAATACCTCAATCGTCTTGGCGCAGCGACTTTCCTGACGGTGGCCCAGCATGGTCTGGTCGGAGACATGAAATCTCCGGTGGACGTCACCTATCTCGCCGACACGGTCCTGGTTCTGCGCTATTTTGAAGCGTTCGGCGAAGTGCGGCGGGCGATCTCCCTTCTTAAAAAGCGAACCGGGCGGCACGAAAACACCATTCGCGAGTTCAGTATTGGGAACACAGGGCTCAAGGTCGGCCCTCCCCTCAATAAGTTCCAGGGCGTCCTGCGCGGCGTTCCGCAATATGTTGGGGAGCAAATGGATTCGAAGCCTTGAATGTAGGACACGACGGTCTCTCGCAGCGTGTGCTTATCCTCGCGCCACAGGGCCGAGACGCGTTTGTTGCGGCCCGTATTCTGGGTGAAGCGAACCTTGTATCTGAGATATGCGACAACCTGCAAAAGTTATTGCGGGAGTTGACGCTTGGTGCAGGCTTGGCCCTTATAACGGAAGATTCCATCCGCAGTGCAGACATCAGGGGTCTCGCAAATTGGACCGGCTCTCAGCCGCCATGGTCGGATTTTCCCTTTGTAGTCCTTACCGAGCGGGGCGCCGGCATTGAACGCAATCCCGCGGCCGAAAGACAAATGGAAGCACTGGGAAATGTCAGCTTCTTAGAGCGACCGTTTCACCCGACCACGCTGATCAGCGTCGTGAAAACGGCGTTGCGAGGACGACGACGGCAATATGACGCACGCGCTCGCCTAGAGGCGTTGCATGCAAGCGAAAGCCACGCCAAGCGCTCAGAGACCGCACTACGTCGACTGAATGAGACTTTGGAAACCCGTGTTGCAGAACGCACTGCCGAAATCGAAGCGACCAATAGGCAACTTGTGTCTCAGATCGAGGAGCGGGAGCGGATAGAATCGACTTTGCGCCAAATGCAGCGTCTCGAAGCAGTGGGTCAGCTAACAACTGGCGTAGCTCATGACTTTAATAATCTGCTTACGGTAGTTCTTGGCAATTTAGCATTTGTTGAAAAGGATCTTGGAAGCGGCCTTGATTTAAGAGTGAAGCAACGCCTATCCCATATGCGGGTGGCAGCGGAACGCGGAGCCAAGCTCACAGGGCAATTGCTTGCATTTTCTCGCCGTCAGCTACTCGTACCAAAGCCGGTCGATCTCGGCGATACGTTGGCAAATATGCATGATCTTCTTCAAAGCACGTTAGGCAACAGCGTGCAGATAAAAACGTCGTTCAAGGCTGATCTCTGGCGTGCCCTGGTTGATCCTAATCAAATAGAACTTGCCGTTCTTAACCTTGCAATTAATGCAAGAGATGCGAGCGAGGTCGGTGACAGCATCACGCTCGAAACCGCCAACGCGACTGTTGGTCCGCCGCAAAACGCGCACGAGCCACCCGCTGGGGAATATGTCGTCGTCTCGGTGACCGACAATGGGACCGGCATGACAAAGGAGGTACTCGCTAAGGCCTTTGAACCGTTTTACACCACCAAAGAAATCGGTAAGGGCTCAGGGCTGGGATTAAGTCAAGTTCTCGGCTTCGCGAAGCAGTCCGGTGGCGGCATGCGCATCGAAAGCCGCGTGGGCGAAGGGACTTCGGTGAAGATCTATTTGCCGCGAGCCATGCGCAGCGACGTTCCGTTACCATCGGAGTCGATTGGCGCGCCTAAACGCAGCGTCAAAGGAGCAGTTATTTTGCTGGTGGACGATGATAGCGCGGTCCGTGAAGTCACAGCTTCAATCCTTCGGGACCTCGGTCATGTGGTGATCGAAGTTGGTAGTGGTGGCGGCGCTCTAGATCTGCTGGACCGAAGTGCTCATATTGATCTCGTCGTCTTGGATTTTGCCATGCCGGGCATGAACGGAATCGAAGTCGCTCGACAGGTCCGTGCTAAAGTTCCGTCCCGTCCCGTGGTGTTCGTCACGGGCTATGCAGACACATCCGCGCTCGGAGACATTGACGACACACAGATCGTCAAAAAGCCATTTATTGGCAACGAGCTCGCCGACAAGGTGCAATTTGCCCTCGCTTATCGTGCAGGTAACTCGAGTAGAAAAATTGTCCCTCTTAGGCGATAGCCTTCTCGAATGTCCGCTTTGGGTCACAAGCGGGCATATGCGCCGCAACAAGCGATGTCCGCTTCACCCCCGATAGCGACCGCGAAAGCGGACCTCGCAAAACATCATGTCCGCTTTACCCCCGAAAGCGGACACTCATCGGTGGGGGCAGCGGCGGCAGTTTACCAAAAAGCTGTCGGAACTCATGCTCGCCGATAAGCCGCGCCTTGGCGTAGGCCTCGGTGTGATTAATTTCTTTCCACGCGCCGTCCACAAACGACCAAGCGCGGGTGTCACCGACGATTGTAGGCACGCCGCCGTAGTCGCAATAGTAAGGTTTGTTCATTTCAGATCGAAGCTTGAGGGGGTCGGATCGCTATTCAGCGGCTACCGGCATTCCAAGCGGAAGCAACGGCTCAGCCTGATCTTCGTCCCCATCAGTCGGTTCGCTAGGTTTATTTCGATCACGATCAAGCAATTCAACGTCATTGGCTAAATCCAGCCATTGCTCTCTCAAAACTTGAAAAAGGCTTTGCATCCCCACAGTAGATGCCGCTTCCGCCGCTTCCTCGCAGTCTCTCGCTCTCTGCCTATATTCCTCTGCGCGTGACAGCATGAACCGCTCCTAGAGAAGTCCCACCCACTAATAACTAAGGCTCTTGGACGGCTCAGATTTTGATCTAAATCAACGCGAGCTGCTGCCGTCAGGGCCGCTGATATTGAGCTAAATCAAATCGTTTAGTTTTTTCGTCAGCAATTGGCCTTAGGGGCAACAATGTCCGCTATGGGTCACAAGCGGACCTGTGCGGCGCAAAAGCTAATGTCCGCTTTACCCCCAATAGCGACTGCGAAAGCGACTTCTCTCAAAAATCCATGTCTGCTTTGACCCCAAAAGCGGACGTGTGCGGCGCACTAGCCGATGTCCGCTAAGGGCCAATAGCGGATATTCAAGGGCTGCCTCTCATCGGCGCGCGTACTATTTCTCACACAACTTGTCGAGACTAGCGAGGGCCGAACCGATCTCGTGGGCCTCTTTTGAATCCGGATCGATATCGTCAAGCCCACCAATTAACGCGACATAGTCGGGGCCCAGTTTCGTTGCTAACTCGTCCATTTTCGAATTCAGTTCGTCGATTTTCTTCATATCGTTTTTCTTATCGGCCTCTTGGATTTGGTCACCCAGCTTGCCGATATCGCAGTAGGTCCGCGTTTTTGCCTTGTCGGAGCTGATAGTTTTTACGACCTTTTGCGCAGCCGCTACTTTCGTGGTCTCTTCTTTCGAACCTTGCGGTGCTTTCGGCGCCGCTTTAGGGGCTTGAGTTGCTTTAGGCGCTTGAGGGCTTTGAATCGGTTGAGGGGCTTGAGCTTGCGCGCACACGGGCATGGCGGCGATCAGCAAATAGACAATAAATAAATTCAATTTCATGGGCCGCCCCCTTTTATGTGGCGTAGATGACGAGCATTCGTTGAGCGCCATCGCGAGCCGAGGCCCGCGTTGAGCCAGTCCCCATATAGGTACCGTCGATGTAGATGCGGTAGCCCAACCTAGCGACACCCTTTTGGCGCTTGATCTGGACTTTGGGCTTTTTGGTGCGTTGCATCGCGCTGCAATTGGGCACAAGGTGGATTAGCCAGCCGCGCGTTCTATGGAAGCAGGTTTTGGCGTAGTCAATGGCGGGTAGGACCAGTTGGCCGAGCGGAGCGTAGGGGGATTGATGCCGGGCTCGTGCAACGTTCTGATGATCTACCCGCGCTTCGGTGCCGGCACTTTCTGGAATTTTGCGGCGACCTGCGAGCTGATGGGGGCCAAATATCCGACTGCTCCGCTCGGCTTGATTACCGTGGCCGCGCTGCTGCCGGAAACATGGACAGTCCGCCTGGTCGACCGCAACATCGAGGAACTCGCGACCGCCGATCTCGCCTGGGCCGACCTGGTCATGACCGGAGGCATGCTGCCGCAGCACAACGACATGGTCGCAGTCATCGATCTTTGCCGGGCGAGCGGCAAACCGGTCGCCATCGGCGGGCCGGCTGTGACCTCGGTGCCGCACGCCTATCGCGCGGCGGATTTCCAAGTGCTCGGCGAAGCCGAAGGCATCATTGACGAATTCGTCGCGGCCTGGGAGGCAGGAGCGCGCCGGGGCGTGTTCGAGGCCAAGAAATTCGAAGCCGACGTAACCAAGAGCCCGATCCCGCGCTTCGACTTGCTGAAGCCTGATCGCTACCTCTACGTCGGCGTTCAGTTCTCGCGCGGTTGCCCATTTACCTGCGAATTCTGCGACATCATTGAGCTTTACGGGCGCGTGCCGCGCACTAAGACCAACGCCCAGATGCTGGCCGAGCTGGACCGGCTCTACCAGCTCGGCTATCGCGGGCACGTCGACTTCGTCGACGACAATCTCATCGGCAACAAGAAGGCGGTGAAGTTGTTCCTGCCGGAACTTCGCGGATGGCTTGAGGCGCATGACTATCCGTTCGAGTTCACAACCGAGGCTTCCATCAATCTGGCCGACGATGACGCTCTGCTCAAGCTGATGAACGAAGCAAATTTCGTGGGCGTATTCGTGGGCATCGAGAGCCCCGATCCGGCGACGTTGGTTGCCATGAAGAAGAAGCAGAACACGCGCCGCAGCCTGGTCGAAAGCATCCACAAACTCTATGGCGCTGGGCTTTACGTCACCGCCGGGTTCATCGTCGGCTTCGACACCGAGAAGGCCTCGATGGCAGATGTTATGCTCGAGCTTATCGAGGACGCAGCAATCCCGGTGTGCATGGTCGGCCTGCTCGTTGCCTTGCCGAACACGCAGCTCACGCGCCGGCTCGCGAGCGAGGGCCGGTTGCACCCGGTGCCCGAGATGCTGCCGACCGGCAGCACCGACCAGTGCACGCTGGGTTTGAATTTCGAGACCTTGCGCCCGCGCCGCGAAATCCTGCTCGACTACAAGCGTGTCCTGGAGAAGGCCTACGATCCGGTAGCCTATGCCCGACGGCTGCAGCGGCTGGCGACGCTCCTCGACAATTCCGGCCGCTGCAGCGCGCCGCCGGCCGGGGATTCCAAACGCACGCTGATGATGCACAGGATCATGACCAATCTGCCGGAGCCGCGCGAGACGTTCTGGCGGGCCTTCACCGAATGCGTAGAAAACAATCCGCGCTCCACCCGTTACATCGTGATGATGCTGGCGCTCTATCTGCACCTAGGCCCGTTCTCGCGCTACGTCATCCAACAAATCGAGCAAAAGATCGAGGAACTCGACAACGTGAGTTTGGTTCGGCACGAGCGGACCGACCGTCCGGCGGCCGCTCTGACGCTTTGACGCCAACCAAGCCGGATGTCCGCTTTGGGTCAGAAGCAGACATATGCGCTGCAACAAGCCATGTCCGCTTTACTCCCAATAGCGACCGCAAAAGCAGACATGCCGCAAATGGTCATGTCTGCTTCCACCCGAAAGCGGACATGTGCAGTGCACTAGCTCATGTCTGCTTTGGGCCAATAGCGGACACGGCGCTATCTGCCGATCATTTCGCGTCCTGCGCGGCGCGCAAAGCGTCCGACAGCTTCTTCTCGTCCTGCGGCGTCAGCTTGGGCGGCTCGACGGCCACAGTCAGTTTGTTGATCTTTCCGGTGAACGTGAAAGGCGTTTTATAATCGCGGTCATCCACCGGTGTGCCAGTTTTCGAGCCGATGTCGAAGGTCTCGTCAACTGGCAGGATAAGCGGAACGGTGCGCTCCATCTTTTGAGTCGCAACCGCATTGCCGTCCACCATCAGAGTTCCGGTACCGGCACGGCCGATGCCGCTCATGTTGTTGAATGCCATGGTCGCAAAACCGAGGCCATCGTATTTGAAGTCAAAAGCGATGGTGTGCTTACCGGGCGAAAGCGCTTGCGGGGCTTCCCAACGGACGCTACCGAGACCGAGCAAGTTCCAGGTGAAGACGGGCTTGCCCTTCAGCAGGTACATTCCGTAGCCGCCGAAGCGACCACCCATTGAGACAAGGGAGCCTTCGCCGCCGCCTTGCGGCACGTCGATGTCGGCGGTGATGGTGTAGGAGGTATTGAGGAGCTGCGGTGCCACGCTGCTGGGTAAGCCAGTTAGCGGCGTCGAGTATGTAAACATCTTCCGGCCTGCCGTCACAGAAGGACGCGCGGAAGCCAAACGAGTCGCGGCCGAAGCATCCAGCGGCAACACCTGATACTTGGCGAACTCGCCAAACATCAGATCTCTCATCTCGCGCACCTTGTTTTGATTGGCTGCGGCGACATCGGTGGACTGCGTCCAGTCACGCTGGACATCGTACAGCTCCATCTTGAACGCAGTGGCGGGGTCATCGACCGCCTTACCCGCCAGATCCCAAGGCGGACGGATCGGCACCGCGCTCAGCATCCAGCCGTCGTTATAGAGACCCTGAACACCCATCATCTCGAAATATTGGGTGCGGTGTCGCGATGGGGTGGCGGCATTGGCCTTATCGAAGGTGTAGGCCATGCTGACACCCTCAATCGGCTTCTGCGCGATGCCGTCGACCATGACGGGCGCCGGAATCCCTGTTGCCTCCAGGATCGTCGGCACGACGTCGATCACATGATGGAACTGGGTGCGGATACCGCCCTTGTCGCTGATCTTTGCCGGCCAGGAGATCGCCATGCCGTTGCGCGTGCCGCCGAAGAACGAGGGGATCTGCTTGGTCCATTTGAACGGCGTGTCGAACGCCCAGGCCCAGGCAACCGAGTAGTGCGGGTAGGTTTGGTTGCTGCCCCAGGCATCGTAGAACTTCAGATTTTCGGCAACCGACGGATTAATGCCGTTGAATGGCACGAGCTCGGCGAACGTACCGTTCAAGGTGCCTTCGGCGCTCGCGCCATTATCGCCGCTGATGAAGATGATCAGGGTGTTGTCGCGCTTGCCCAGATCCTCCACCGCCTGAATGACGCGACCGATCTCGTGGTCGGTGTACATGAGATACGCGGCGTAAACATCTGCCTGCCGGATGAAGAGCTTTTTCTCGTCGGCTGACAGGGTGTCCCATTTTTTCAACAAATCGGGCCAATCCGTCAGCTTGGCGTCCTGCGGGATCACGCCGAGTTTTTTCTGGTTGGCGAAGATCTGGTCGCGCATTGCGTTCCAGCCCTTGTCAAACAGGTGCAGGTCGCTTGCTTTCTTGATCCATTCGGGCGTCGGATGGTGCGGTGCGTGCGTCCCCCCCGGGGCGTAGTAGAGGAGGAAAGGCATCGCCGGGTCGATTGCATTCAACTGATTGACCCAGTCGATGGCCTCGTCGGCCATCGCGGTGATCAGGTTCCAGCTCGGTTTTCCGACGAACGGGCTGATCTGCGTGGTGTTGCGGAACAACAGCGGGGTCCACTGGCTGCTATCTCCGCCGATGAAGCCATAGAAGTATTCAAAACCCATACCGGTTGGCCACTGGTCGAACGGGCCGGCCTGACTGGTTTGATAGGTGGGCGTGTTGTGATCCTTCCCGAACCATGACGTGCGGTAGCCGTTCTCGAGCAGGATGCGGCCTACCGTGGCTGTGGTCTTGGGAAGAACGCTGTTGTAGCCCGGAAATCCTGTTGCTTGCTCGGAGATGACGCCGAAGCCTTCCGAATGATGGTTGCGACCGGTAATAAGCGATGCGCGTGTCGGCGAACACAGCGACGTTGTGTGGAAATTGGTGTAGCGCAGGCCGTCCGCCGCGACGCGATCCAACGTTGGTGTCGGGATGACGCCACCAAATGTCGACGGCGCGCTGAAGCCAACGTCGTCAGTAATGATTAGCAAAATATTCGGGGCTCCCTTCGGGGGGACCACGCGCGCCGGCCAAGCAGGTTTCGATTGCAGGGCGTTCAGGTTGATCTCACCCTGGAACGGAGCAGGCGGCGGCGGCAGGTAGCGGCCATCGATCGTGGTCGTGGCATCAGGCGAGCCGGGCGTGCCGGTGGTCTGCTGTGCGTGCGATGCCAGTCCCGTCAAAGCAAGCAATGCACAACCCGCAAGCAGTTTGCGTGCAGCCACGCCCGCGAAAATTTGATGGCTCCACTTCATAGCGGCCTCCTGCGGGTGCAAATTTGGGGGGTGATCAATTAGGAACTATGAGCGGCGGGTTTGTAGCTTGATATTGGCCTTTAGGGACATTGACGTGACATAAAATGTCCGCTTTGGGTCAGGAGCAGACATACGCAGTGCAGCAAGTCATGTCCGCTTTACCCCCGATAGCGACCGTGAAAGCGGACATGCCGCAATGGTGATGTCTGCTTTACACCTGAAAGCGGACATGTGCGGTGCACTAGGCCATGTCTGCTATGGGCCAATAGCGGACATTGCTGTTGTCTCGTCGTGCGAGGCAAGGTCATAAGCGGACTAATCGCAGCGCCAAATGGCATGGTTCGGGGCCGCGAGGGAACGCAGGATGCCGATACAGGTGGATAAATAAGTTCAGCAGCCAGCGGTCCCGTTGGACCAAAGGGCAATGATTTCCACGACGCTCACTGGATAGGCTGCCAGTGTGCAGCATAAGGAGGATCACCATGCGTCCGAGGAAGCATCTTTCGATTAAGTCAGCGACAGTTACAGGAATTGCGGCCAGCGTTCTGTTGGGGCTTGCAGCCGTCACTTTCAGTGCACCACCAGCTGGGGCAGTCGTTTACTGCAAGTACGTTGATTATCCGGCGGGTTGTGTTGTTAGGGCCGGCGCCGTACTCAAGCCTCGTCCGGTGGCGCGCGCTGCGGTCCGGCAAAATGTCGGCAGCGACGCAAACGGCGGCGTCAATCGCGTTGGCCGGAACCGGTAAAGGAGTTGGTTTGTGGGTCCCCCCCAATAGGCGGACCCGGTCCGAACGAATAAACGGCCCGCAACGGATTTGGAGTGACGTCGCGGGCCGCTGCGACGACGCAGCAAAATGGGAGGGGCCGCGGTGCGTTTCCTTGTGGGCTTGATTGCCTACGTTATCGGGATGTCGGTGCTCGTGAGCGTAGGGATCGCAGGCATTATGGCGCTCCGGTCGCCCCCCATGGAGCGGGCACCTGCCGAGTTTAGCAAATCAACGGCATCGAGCATTGAGCGTCCCGCAAGCGGGACGAAGCAACGTACAAACTCTGAAGCAAAACCGCAGCACACGCGAAAAAACAAGGTAGTGCGTGAGGACCACAAGCGTACGTATCCGGCTCTCAACTCCGGCTATCGAGCATACGGATACGCCGAAGAACCGCGCAGGCGCATGGGTCCGGACCCGTTTTTTATATTCAGCCGCTAATCAGCGCTTCATCTCACCGGCGCGGTATGGCGATATTTTGTTGGACCAGTGGCCAATGGCCCCGCAGCGATACAGGGTGTCTGATTGATTGGGGATGGGTATCGAGTTTGAGGAGCCCCCTATGACGATCGAACGCGAACTGATCTCCCGCCGAAAGGCTTTTTCCTTATTCGGATTAACAGCGGCATTCACCCTCGCGGCACCCGTCACACTGTCCGTGCTTTCAGATGCGGAAGCCCAGACGGCTGGAATGGAGCGTCGCGACGACCGGCGCGAAGGACGTCAAGACCGACGTCACGCCCGGCAAAAAGGACGTCATGACCGGCGCGACGCGCGGCGGAATGGCGGCACCAAGCCGGACACAACCGGTGCCGGTACCGGCACAAAGTAGTTCGCCTGCGGCCTTAGTTGAACAAATTCGAGTTGGTTGCCGAATTGCCGGGCGATCACAAGTCGCCCCGGCAATTCTGGTCGCGTAGGCCGACGTCCCTTCGAGATGCCTCGCATAGCGACCGCCGATCAGTGGACGGAACCCTACCGGCGCATTGAACACAACAGGAGGCCTTTTTGTCGGAGTCCGATCGAAAGGAGATCTTCACACGGCTGAGGAAGTTACCGGTAGATTTTCTTTTGGCGCTAATTAACACGACAGCAATCCTGGTGATCATTGCTGCTATACTTGCACTCATCGCAATGGTGCGCATTGATAACTTTGCCGGGCGAATGACCGAAACGGTATTGTCGAAAATCGACCTGCCATCGAAGAACGTTCTGGCAAATCTTCGAAATCTGACGGACGAAATTCGCAAGCTTGGCAATACCATTAGGGAAGTCAGAGAAGACACGCCGCTCCAACCTGAGCTTGCACGACTGAGAGAGACCCTGACTGCACTCAATGTGAGCATTAATCAGCTCAGGGACACGAGGACGGTCCTCACCGAAGAAGCAATTGGACATCTGGGCCGAGCAGCTACCGAAACACTGACGAAAATGAGGAGCTGCACTCGCCCGGTTGGCCAAGCGCCATCCAACGGCACTGCTCGCGCTTTTGGGGAGCAACAAGCGTCGCGTTGATTCAGTCCGCGCCCGTGTAGATACAGTACCAATAGACTCCTCTTGCCAGGTTCAGATCGGAGATGGCGCCCCCGGCCGCGCCATATGCGGTAACGCAATGTGGTTGGACTTCGGTCCACTGTGATCCGGATAGTTTAGCGCCATAAAATAGAATCCCGGTGGGCTCCGGGGCGGCAAACAACTTGCGGAGATCATTATGCTTAAAACAGTGGCTGCCGCAGCGACCGTCGTTTTGCTCTCGACATCCTACTCAGTTGCGCAACAGGGAGCGATCGCAAGAGAATGTGCCGCGGATATCAGGGCGGCATGTGGGGACGTCGCTCCGGGTGGCGGCGCCATCAGATCCTGTCTTAACTCGCACTTGGCCGATCTTACGCGGCCGTGCCAAGTGGCATTGCTTGGGATTGCCGCGATTGCGAACGAATGCCGCAGCGACGTCAGTAAAATCTGTGCGGGCGTCCAGCCTGGCGGCGGCAGGATTGAGGCCTGTTTGCAATCTAACCTGACCGAACTTAGCACACCCTGCATGGATGCCATGGCGCGAACCGTGGGCAGAGGGCAGTAGCCCCATCGTGTGACAATCGAAAAAATAATCGCCTATGATGTTTCAGCTTGCTGTGACGCCGCCAAAAGCGGCGGCGTCCAGTAAATTGCGCTTTCATCCGAAGAGCTTGCTCATGTCCGTTTCGGGTCAGCAGACATGCACAGTACGGTAGCCGATGTCTGCCTAGCGTCAAAAGCGGACTTAGCCGGCGGAAGGCTCGCCCGTGACCTCAGCCTCCAACTCTTTGCTTAGCCATCGATAAATCAAGCCGGCCGCCGCACCAATCAACGGTGCCACCCAGAGACTACAAAGGTACCGCTACGCGTCACGCACATGGATGTCCGCTTTGGGTCAGAAGCGGACATGTGCAGTGCAAACAGGCATGTCCGCTTTAGCCCCAATAACGACCTTTAAAGCGGACTTCGGCAAACCGTCATGTCTGCTTTACCCCCGAAAGCGGACGTGTGCGATGCGTCTGCGGCGTGAAGATATCGCCGGGAACCGAAATAAAAAATTATATGCGCTGAGTTCCGAAGGTTTCCTCGATTAGCCACGTGTTCGACACGGTTCTTCCCAATTTGTTGCGTGGTCTGCCGCTGCTTTGGACCCCACCAGCAACCGCACGAGAATTGCAATGATCTTTGCCCTTTTCGCTCTCCTAATCGCATTCGTCTTCCTCGTCTGCTCACTATTGCTGTTGAATTACGGGCGACACTTAGGAATGCGATACCTGAAAAAAGATCAGGGTATCATGACGGGACTTACGACCGTCGAGGGAGCTGTATTCGCCTTGATAGGATTGCTGTTGGCATTCACGATTTCCGGAGCCTTGCAACGGTTCGATGACCGCCGACAACTGGTTATCCAGGAGGCAAACGCTGCCAGCACGGCCCATGATCGTCTCGCCCTGTTTGAAGGTGATCTCGCTCGCGACCTACAGACTAAACTTAAAGACTATGTGCAAGCGCGCATCGATCTGTATCGCATGCCGCACGATTACTCATTGTGGAAACGCACAGAATTCTTCTCGGTGGAGCAGCAGGATAAGATCCTCGACTTAAAAAACAGGCTATGGGACGCCGCGGTCGCAGCATGCCCACAGGCGGGCTTTCGTCCCGCGTGTCCTCAATCTCTACCGTCGCTTACCAGCCTGTTTGAGGTCGCCCGAATGCGCGTAGGTGCCAGCGAAAAACATCCACCCCACATTATCTACGTTATGCTTTTCGGCCTAGGATTAGGCGGTTCGCTACTTGCTGGGTTTGGAATGGCTGCCGCTAAATCGCGCAGCTGGATCCACATGCTAATTTTCGCATCGACCCTAACGGTCACGCTCTACGTGCTTACAGACATGGAGTATCCACGCCTCGGGCTCATTCGCATTGAGAATTTTGATCACTTTCTTGTCGATGCTCACCAGCAAATGCAAGTGCATGGCGCGTCGGGACGGTCGGTTCGGGCAGAGTGACCCGATGTCTGCTTTGGGTCAAAAGCCGACGTGTGCGGCGCAAACCCTTATGTCTGCTTTGGGCCAAGAGCGGACATCTGTACGACTGAGTGTATTTGTCAGTCGCCAGTGGGGGCTATGCGAAATTCGATGACCTCTGGCAAGCCGCGAAGGTGGCTCGACAGCTTCTCGGCATTCTTACGATCACGGCTTTTGATCGTCATTCGATATTCAAATTGCTTACCGCCTTCGGTTAGTCGAGATGAGAGGTTGGCTATCGTGAAGCCATGCGCGCGGATCATTTTTTGAACTTCCGTTTCGCCCATCACACGGTCGCGTTCAAAGCGCAGCATGTGGTGAGCGTAAAACTCACTAGGCAACCACTCTTCAATCAAACGGAAGAGTGCAAGCACGAGCAGAACTGACACAGCTCCAAGAATGGCCGGAAACCAAAACCCGATGCCCACCAGTATTCCGATTGCCGCCGTTACCCAAATTGAAGCAGCGGTCGTCAGGCCGCGTACGGTCAGACCTTCTTTGAAAATAACGCCAGCACCGAGAAAGCCAATGCCGGTCATGATGCCTTGCGCCATGCGGGTCGGGTCTGCACGAATAGTGTCGATTGGTACCTCGGTCATCCAATGCAGCTGAAAGACCGTCACCAGCATCAGTAATGCAGACGCTATGCAGACCAGGGCGTGGGTACGAAATCCGGCTGGACGGCCATGGAATGACCTTTCAAAACCGATCATGGCGCCGATAAACAGCGCGCCAGCCAGCCTGCCGAGAATGACCAATTCCTCGTGCATCACAATGATATTAATACGCCTCACCCGCAACCGCTGTCATCACCGTCACTCGAATAATCATGTTCGCTTTGGGTCATAAGCGGACATGTGCACTGCACCAGCGCATGTCCGCTCACCCCTGAAAGCGAACCAAAAAGCGGACATCGGCGGTCAGTGGTTCAGGTACGGGGCGCCGAAGCGGGTGACCCAGGTCTATCGATCGCGTGCCCGTTTGCCTGCTCCCCCATGTGCGTGTAGCTCTCGGCTAATGCTTCAAGCCCCGCTCGTCGGACGGCATTCGTTTCGCTGGCGGCTCTGGCCAGCAGATCGAGAGCCATCTCGAGATATTTGTCCCCTGACGACATTTACGCACTCCGTTCAATGATCTGTGCCCTACAATAATCTGCGTCATCGCCACCAAAAAAGGTTGGTGAAGGCAGATTACTCCGGCTCTTTAAAGTACATGCACCATTTCGGTCTCGATTGTGCTTCGTGCCGCGGAGCGCATTGAGCCTTGCAGGCATCGCTCACGCATTGCATCAACGATGAATTGATGCTTTCGCTTCCCTCTTTTTTGGGTACTTCGGCCCTCGCCAAGAGGGACTTATGAGGAGTCGATTTGGTTTCCGACGAGACGGGCGCGGTTGGTGACGCAAGATCGCTTGCCCTTTCCCGACCAAGATTTCCGTAATCCGCACACGCCGCAAGACTAAGAGCAAACAGCGTTGCCAGTAACGACTTCATGTTCACTCCTGTGCTTTAAGGAGACAGGAGCACACATCATCCGCTTCCCGTGGACGCCAGGCGAAGGGAAACTAAAAACAAAGTTTCGGATTTATTTAAATTGTAGTTGCGCGTTAACCGTGTTGCATCGCCTCCGCAAGGAATTCGAGGCATCTCGGCGCGCAAACTGGTCAACGTCCGCTTGACCCCCGAAAGCGGACATGTGCACTGCGAGAACTCATGTCCGCTAGGGGCCAAAAGCGGATCCTGTTTGTGCCGTCCGCTCTGCTCTAACGGCCCCCACGAAGCTCTTTGATAAATGCCCTCAACGCTACGCCGATATCGTTTGGCGAATCTTCCTGTACGTAGTGGATGCCTTTGACGGTAACCTCGCGCTGATTGAGCCAGGAACGGCAATATTCGCGCGCTCTTCCGGTGATCAGAGCGCCCGGCTCTGCGTTGATGAAGAGCTTTGGAACAGATGACTGGGCCAGCCACTCGGCATAACGCTCTACGATCTCGACCACTTCGGGTGGCTCGCCCTCAATCGGCAGCTCGCGCGGCCACTCGAGCGTCGGCTTGCGCGCGTCGCGGGTGACGAACGGTTTTCGATACATTGAGAGCTCTTCGTCGCTCAAGCGGCGCATAATGCTCTTCGGCAGCACCGTTTCGATGAAAAAATTGTCCTCGAAAATCATCCGCTCGCCGTCTGGTGAGCGCAGTGCGCGAAAAACACGATCGCGGCCGTCCGGAAAATCGGCCCAGCGTCGCGGCTGCACGATGGCCTCCATATAGGCAATGCCACTGACCTGTTCAGGGAAGCGTGACGCTCTATGGAACCCGAGTGCCGAGCCCCAATCATGCAGCACGAGCACAACGTCGCTGTTGAGACCGAGTGTGTCGAACCAGGCGTCGAGACAGGCTGCATGATCCGCAAAGCGGTACGAGCCGGTGGGTGAGGGTCCGGATTGGCCCATGCCGACGAGATCAGGAGCAAGGCAGCGACCGAGATCGCTGACATGCGGAATGATGTTTCGCCAAAGATAAGACCAGGTCGGGTTGCCATGGAGAAATACAATCGGTTTCCCCTGTCCCGTCTCGACGAAGCTGATCTCGGTCCCCGCAACGTGCACCCGCCGGCGCGGGTGCGGGTCGCTCGCACTAATTGTCATTGTCATTACCTTGATCTCCACTCTGCTGCTGCCCTGCACGACCACATAGGCTCTCGCGCTCCGTGCGAGAATTCGTTAACTTTGCTCAATGGCTGATCGTTTTCGCACAGGCCCCGATTGGGCCGACATTCGCGTCTTTGTTGCGCTCGCGCGTTACGGCAGCCTGTCCGCAACGGCCCGCGTGCTTGGGGTCAATCATGCGACCGTGGCGCGCCGCCTTGCCGGCCTTGAACAGTCTCTCGGTACCAAGCTGTTCGCACGCCGCCCAACCGGATATGTGCTCACGGCTGCGGGCCGCCAGACGCTCGAGCCGGCATCCGCAATGGAGGACGCCGCGGGCACACTGGCGCGGGTTAGCTCCGAATCGTCACTGACCGGCCTGATAAGAATTACCGCGACGCCTAGCCTGGCCGAGACATTCCTGACCCCGCGGCTAATGGAGCTCCATGAGTTGTATCCTGCGCTCGATTTCGAAGTCATCGCAGAAAGAGGGCGAGTGAGCCTGCCACGACATCAGTCTGACATTGCCCTGCGTCTGGGCAGGCCGGAGCACGGCGATATTCTCGCGCGACGTCTCGCCCGAGTCGGCTATGGATTCTATTGCGTCCGGGAGTGGCGTGACCGGCTGAAGGTCGGCATCTTGCCACTTTTCATCGGATTCGATGAAGCGGGCGCTCAGTTTCCCGAAGCCTTATGGTTGGCCCGCCAGCTTCGTGGCCAGCGGCTCGCCTTTCGTGCCAATTACCAGACTGGCCAAATCGCAGCAGCCCGTGCCGGATTCGGCATTGCTCTGCTGCCGCATTTCCTCGCGGTTGGAGAAACCGCCTTGGTCGAAGTGCGACTGCCTGAAGTGCCGCCCCCACGCGAACTGTGGCTGTTGACGCGCCGCGATGTGCGCCGCGCGCCGCAACTGCGGACAGTGACAGAATTTCTGGTTGATCTATTCCGCCGCGAGCGAGCTTTGTTTGATGGCCGACCGGCCGAGTAAACTGTGAAGTTCAATAGAGGACAGAAACTCACGACAGATAGCAAACAGATCAAATTTCATCACTGCCGTCGTAGTTTTGATGGTCGGTGGTGTTGCGCTGGCCCAGACGCAGCCCTCGCCGGTGCAGCCTCCGCCAGTAAAGCGAACTATT
>Ga0207690_10000750_pt1 | contig 20961 bp, 10 predicted proteins | sample KBSC23metaG_FD_184315 | JGI IMG/M metagenome (GOLD analysis project Ga0207690, IMG submission 184315) | Corn rhizosphere microbial communities from Kellogg Biological Station, Michigan, USA - KBS C2-3 metaG (SPAdes) (version 2) | ecosystem: Host-associated > Plants > Roots > Rhizosphere > Soil ...
GCTCGGGTAGCTGCTCGTAGTGTACCTTATCAATACCCAAAATCTGGGCTACCTGCATGCATTTACTTTGCCTGTCGCCGCTAAGCAATACCGGGGTAATATCCATTTTTTTAAGCTGCGCTATCAAACCGGCTGCTTCAGGCTTTATTTCATCTTCGATAGATATCTGCGCCAGCAGCTTATGGTTCTGGTATAGGAACAGGTTAAAATCGGTACCCACGGCTGTTTTTTTAGCTTTGAGGCCCGAGCCAAGGAAATACGAGTTGCCGTTTACATCTTCGGCACGCATACCCAGGCCCTTTTCTTCGGTTACCGATTTAAGGATAACCTTTTGTAAGGAAGTCGATTTTAACTCGCGCACCAGCGACTGGGCGATGGGGTGATTAGACCGCTCTTCTATTGCCAGGATAATGCCCCTCACCTGTTCTATATCGCCATCCTCAACTTTTATTTCGCTTATGCGGAACTTGCCTGTCGTAAGCGTTCCTGTCTTATCAAATACCACGTATTTTGCGCCTGCTACAGCCTCTACCGTATCGCCACCCTTAATGAGTATACCGTTTTTAGCGGCGCGCCCCAGGCCCACCATAACGGCTGTGGGCGTAGCCAGGCCCATAGCGCAAGGGCACGAAATAACCAATACCGCGATGGCATGCATTAAGGCATCCTGAAAGCTGATGGCAAATACCCAGTAACTCAACATAAAAGTAAGCAGCGCGATAGCAATAACCGCGGGAACAAAGATGGCGGCAACCTTGTCGCCCAGTTTTTGTACCGGTGGCTTGGCACCCTGCGCTTTTTTCATCAGATCAATGATCTGCGAAAGCACCGTGTTTGAACCTACCTTGGTAGCCAGCATCTGGAAATTACCATGCTGAACAATGGTACCGCCGATCACGGCAGCATATTTTTCTTTTTCGACGGGGATACTTTCGCCGGTCAGCATCGATTCATCTACCGAGGCATTGCCAGATAGTATCTCGCCATCGACAGGTATTTTATCACCTTCGTTTACAATGAGCACATCGCCCGGGCGCACATCGCGCGCGCTAATGATCTCGGTTTCGCCATTTATTATCCTGCGCGCGTTTACCTGCTGAATTTTAACCAGGTCTTTTACAGCGGAGGTGGTTTGGCTTACCGACCGCTTTTCGAACACGTTACCCAACAACACCAGGGTAATAATGGTAGCACAGGTTTCATAAAAGAGATAATCAGAACCCAAATGTTGTATGGTACCTATCAAACTATAAACAAAGGCCGACGATGAGCCTACAAAAATAAGCACATCCATATTGGGTACACCACCTTTGATGGAATGATAAGCGCTTTTACCAAAATGCCAGCATCCCAATAAAAACACTGGTAAGCATAAAATCAGTTGTAAAACGGGGTTATGAAGCCAGTGCCATAGCAAAACCATATGCAGCAAAAGTGGCACGGTAAATATTAACGCGAAGATGAATTTGTTTTCTACCTTTTCGTAAAAGCGCTCGTTGTTGGCATTTATATCTTCAACAACCTTATAGCCTAAACCCTCAATGCCTTTAATTACTTCGGGCAATACGGTAGCATCCTCTGTCGAGAATTTAACTTCTTCGCTTGCAAAGTCTACAAAAACATGCTGCAGGCCCTTTTTCTCTAAAAATTTGTGTACCGAAATAGCGCAATTATTACAGTGCATCCCGGTTACATTCAACTCAATTAATTGCTCTGCCATAATGCTACAAAGTTACTTATTCGGCAAAGCGAACATGAATTATTAAGTAAACTCAATGTAATATAAAAAAGGGTTTGACATTAAACTGAAGATTTGTACATTTGCACTCTCCAAAACGGTAGATGTAGCTCAGTTGGTTAGAGCATCGGTTTGTGGTACCGAGGGTCGTGGGTTCGAGCCCCATCATTTACCCGCAAAGCCTCTCATGAAAATGAGAGGCTTTTTTTATGTCTCTCTGAGATGATAATGGCCAGCATTGGCCCTATGTTTAAATTAATTTTTACTTTGATTGCTATCCAAACCTTAGGCCGCGGGCAAGGTAAACCAAAATTCGCTGCCTTCGCCCATTTTACTGGTAACCCCTATTTCTCCATTATGTGCCTTAATGATCTGGGAACAAATATAAAGCCCCAGGCCCAGGCCCGTGTAATGGCTGCCGCGGTTGTCTACCCGATAATAGCGGTCGAACAGGAAGCGCTGCTTTTCTTCGGGGATACCCGGGCCCTTATCAATCACTGATACTTTGACCTTACCTTGTATTTTTTTTATATAAATGCTGATCGCTTTTGACTCCGGCGCGTATTTGATGGCATTTGTGATAAAATTGGTCACGATCTGGTCAATGCGAACGGGGTCCGCGAAAATCTCCGCATTCATATCGCCGTAAGTTTGAATCTCATAGACACCTTCGGAGCGGATAAATTGGCAGGAGTCCTGGATAACCCCCGCGAGCACAAATTTCCGGGGTTCGATGTGCAGTTGTTCCTGATTTAGCTTGCTGGTGTATAAAAGGTCCTCCACCAGGGCGTTCACCTTGTTCAAACTTTTGTTGGCCTGTACGATCATGGGCGACATGTTCATCGAAGGTTTATCCTTTATCCGGTCCAGGAACTGCAATGACACTTTTAAACTGGTCAGCGGCGTTTTAAGTTCGTGACTGGCAATATTGATAAAATCATCTTTTTGTTGTTGTAACAGGCGCAGTTCTTCAATATCCGTCGCCGTGCCTACCCACAGCTGTAATTCCCCTTGCTCATCTTTGATGGGCATGATCCTCAACAGATGCCAGCGATACAGACCGTCGGCTTTTTTCAACCTGAGCTGAAATTCGCCCCCCTGGCCCTTTTCCCTGGTCGTACTGAACCAACCTAAACTTTTTTTCATATCCTCCGGATGGATCGCCGTAAGCAAACCGGTTTCCTTCCCCTGTTCATAGCTGAAGCCCGTATAATCGAACCAGCGCTGGTTATAATAAATAAATTCTCCGTTTAGGGTATTCGTCCAGGCGATTTGCGGGATGGTCTCCATCATCTTACGAAAGCGGTGCTCACTTTCGCTTAGCGCTTTGGTACGGTCTGCTACCCTGATTTCGAGTTCCTGGTTTAACTGCACAAGTTCTTCATTTACCGCCTGTACTTTTACCTCCTGGATCAGCAACAGGTTATTAGCCTGGTGCAACTCTTTCTTTTGCGTATGTAAACTTTCAGACAAATTAACCAATTCGACGGCACGCTTTTCCTTTTCTATATTTTGAAGAACCAGTTCCTTATTTGCCGCGATCAGTTCGGCCGTCTGGAGCTTCAGCTTTTCATCGGTAATTATTTTTTCCTTCTTTTCTTCCGCGTCTTTAAGCGCCCGGTCAATCTTTACCGGCAGAGTAAACAACCTTCCCTTGGGCGCGTAATCGGTTACCCCTTCTTTGATCAGTTCTACCGCGTTTTCTTCGCCAATAATACCTGAAACGATGATAAACGGAATGAGCGGATAATCGGCTTTTTTGATCCGGAATGCGGTCACGGCGTCGAACGACGGCAGGGAGTAGTCTGAAATGATAATATCGGGCCTGAAGTTCTGTAACGCCTTTTCAAAAGTCGCCCGGGTTTGTACCACCTCGGCGATAAAAGCCAGTCCTGATTTTTTCAATTCACGGCACAGCAGGTCAGCGTCACTTTTGTTATCTTCAAGAATAAGGATCTTAGTATTGGCTGTCATATCAGCTATTTTAACATTGGGTAGTTTGCGCTATCTGATCAGTTAGACGGTTGGCTGAGGATCATCCAATAGACGCCGATCTCTTTAACTGCCTTAAAAAAGTTGTCGCTGTCTACCGGCTTTACAATATAACTGTTGGCGCCCAGGGCGAAACAACGTTCGATATCCGGGCCTTCATTGGAAGAGGTCAGCATCACTACGGGGACAGATCTGATCAGCGGGTCGGATTTGATCTTCTCCAATACCTCAATGCCGGATACTTTCGGCATCTTCACATCCAAAAGTATCAGCTTGGGGAACTCTTTGGGGTTCCGGCCAGCGTATTTACCGCGGCAATAAATAAAATCGAGCGCCTCGGCGCCATCAATAACATGGTGTAATTTATTAGAAAAACCACTTTTGTTAAGGGCGCGGATGGTCAGTAAGGCATCATCCTTACTATCCTCGGCAAATAAAATTTCAATATTTTCGTAATTCATTTTAGTTTAAGTATTATTTTGTTGTGGTAAACTGAAATAGAAGGTGGTGCCTTCCTCTAATTCTGATTCTGCCCAGACCATCCCCTGATGGCGATGCACCACTTTTTGCACGATGGCCAGGCCAATGCCTGTACCCTCGAACTCTTCCTGGGAATGAAGGCGCTGAAAAACACCAAATAATTTATCATAGTACTGCATATCGAAACCCGCGCCATAATCTTTTACATAATACACCACAAATTGATCCTTTGTAAAAGCGCCTATCTCGACTATAATTTCCTTTTTGTACCGGGAGTATTTGATGGCATTGGACATCAGGTTGATCCATACTTGTTTGATCAGAGACCTGTCCCCGCTGGCCGGGATCAACGGTGCTATACTGAACACCGGCACGCAATCCGAAGCATCTTTGGGCAATTCTTCTATAACAGACTGAACCAGATCGTTCATATCGATCTCCGAAACCGTTACCTGTTTTCTGCCTAATTTGGAAAAGGCAAGCAGGTCATCGATAAGATTCCCCATCTTTCTGGAATTGTCAATGATGGCTTGCAGGACGTCTATGCCTGCTTCATCCAATATTCCCTCATAATCTTCTTTCAGGATACTGGTATAACCGTTAATGGCACGGATAGGCGCCCGGAGATCATGGGATACCGAGTACGAAAAAGATTCCAGGTCTTTATTCACAGATTCGAGCTGAGCGGTTCGATCAATCACCTTTTGCTCCAGTTCATCATTAAGTTTGCGGATGTCGTCCTGGGCCTTTTTCAATTCATTATTGGCCGCGATCAATTCCTGCGCACGCTTTTCTTTTTCTTTATTTTGAAAAGCCAACTCTTTATTGGCGATCGCCAGTTCCTGTGCCCGCTTTTCTTTTTCTTCATTTTGAAAAGCCAGCTCTTTATTGGCAACGATCAATTCGGCTGCCCGTTTCTCTTTTTCTTCGTTTTGAAAGGCCATCTCTTTGTTAGCAATGATCAACTCGGCCGCCCGCTTTTCCTTTTCCCCGTTCTTAAACGTAAGTGTAGGATCAGGCATTACCAATTGATCGGTATTGTTTCTTTTCATGTTGTAAACATCGTATGAGGAAGCCGGTTGATGAGGTTGCTTTTGAAGATGTGGTTAAAGCTACACATAAATAAAATGGAACCAGCCCGAATACATGATTATTTTTATGAACGGTATGTTCCTGCAGCCATCTCATCAATGGTCCTCGCCCGGTAAGTAGCCTCTTAAAACCTTCCGGCCTCAAAATCAGTGGCTAAACTAAAAGATCGATTTTCCAAAAAAAGGAGGTAGAATTGCTTCCACCCCCCTCTTGGGTTTAATCAAAATTAGTTTCTTTATTTTACCGGGATAATATCGATGATCACCGTCCTGTTATAAAAACGCTCTTCGGGAAGCCCGTTTTCAAAAGGCGCATGGTTCGCATCTTTACCATAACCAGAGGTCTCAAACTTCACATTGTTTTTACCTTGTTTGGCAAAAGCATTCTCCATGATCTTTTGGGTTTGCTGCGCCCTTTCATCACTCAGCTTTTGGTTATAAGCATCTTCGCCGATAATGTCGGTATGACCGTGTATGATCACGGTAGAACCATCAGGAATTGAGGGAGCAACCACATCCCTTAAAAACTTATCGTACGATGCTATAGATTTCGCTTTATCAAAATCGAACACAATACTGTAACGGTAACCTTTTAGTATTGCTTTATCGTCGCGTATTAAATGGACGGTACTTTGTTTAGTAATGGTTTTACCGCTTTTGGTAATACCTGTAAGCGTAATAGTGTAATCGCCTGTAGGGCTGTTGCCTAAAATAGCACTTCCGGGCACGCTTTCTTTATCTGTATAGTATGGACCGAAGCTCTTCGTCATGCCGTTGGCATCCGTCGAAGTGATCGTCCATGATTTAAACGCGTTTTTTGCACCATCGGCATTAAACATCACATAGCTGTCAAGCGGATCAACCTGGGTAGCCATTATCTGTACCGGCTTCATCATACCGCCGCCAACCTGCAACAGCATTTCGGGCGAAGTGCTTTCTATATCAACCCTGCGGTCTTCAGCACGCAGCAATGCCAATTCTTTGGTACCGCCCGGTTGTTCTGATGGTGGGAATGGTTTTTTACTGCCTTGTGTAGCTATTCTTGAACCGGCAATACCAAAGGTGTTAACAAGATAAGCCTTAACCGATTCGGCCAGTTGTTTGCCATCGTCAGCGCCCTGGGCCGATGAACCTCTTAACGTTATCGTAGTACCCGGGTTGGCACGCATCCTGTCGCCAATCACATTCAATATATTGTGATAAGCGTACAATTGCCTGCCCGAACGGCCCGACATGCTTTGCACCTGGGCGTTTTGCAGCTGCACTTCCCTGAACGATGATGCCTGATCTGCCGATAAGGCTATATAACGGCTTGGCACCTGTGTAGCACCATCATCAAAAAACACAGAATTAAGTACGGGCAAAGTTTCGCTCACCTGGCGCTCAACCGGAACGGTTTTAGGTGCACGTACAGTAAAGGTTACGTCGCTTTCAGGAATAACAACCGTTACCGGAGTTTCTTTTACAGCGATTTTTGATGCCCGGCCAAATTTCAAGGCCATACCTACCCTGAGGGTGGTAACCTGCCAGCTCTCGATATCCCGTGGAGCCTGCCCAAAATAAGGCATGAACGAAACAAAGGGCGAAAGGCTTACTTTGGTTAAACTTTTTGCCGATGATATCGGGAAATCATATCCCGCGCCAACCTGGCCCGATATGATGGTTTTCTTTACACTGCTTAGCTCGCCATCAGTATTCGGTTGTTTTAACTGCGTGTATGAGTAATCATCGTTAATATTAAAAGCCACACGAGGGCCTGCAAAAAAGTACAGGTGCGTAGCAGGTATACCCAGGCGGATGGCCGGCTCTAAACTGATATAGCTTGTAGTGGTTTTTAATGAAGCGGGGCAATCGCATGGCGCTACCACATCATCAAACTTTGCCGACCGGCTATCGTAGGCCGCGTTAAAGGTAAAGCCCCATATACCGGCGGGCCTGAACTCCACCAGTAGCGACCCATACGGGCCGGCACCAAAGCCTTTGTGAAAGGCGGTGGGTACCACCAGTTTATTATCAAGCCTTTGCGTGGTACCATCGTACCAGTTTAAATTAGCCGCGCCGGATACGCCAAACCACCAGGTGGGTTGTGTAGTTTGTGCTTTAACTGCATTACTTACAAAAATCGCAAGCATCAAAAAGATGACCGATCTTTGCATTATTTTATTTGTGGGTAACATAATAGTATCTCCTTAATTAATTTGTTTGTTAAATACCCCGCCAACCGGCGGGGTATAATTATATTATTGTACGTTAACTACTGTGTTAACCATGGTAACTGAAGAAACAAGTGATATAGCCCTGCCGTTAAGAACAGTTTGAACTAACGCATTAGTGCTGTTTGCCGGATTAGACAATGTTACACCCGAGTTGGCAATGATTGTTCCAACCATTACACCGCCGCCTGCATAGTTTATTACCGCGCTGCTGCCTACATACCAGTAAACATTTTGAGCCAATGCCCCACCTATCAGCTTCACGCTTCTTGGTGCCGCAGGCGTACCTACTGTTAACGAAGATGGTGTTTGAAATATCCATGTAGCATTAGGGTCGCCTTTAGCATCCAGGGTTAAATCAACGCTGGTTATTTTAAAGCTTCCGCTGGCCGCTAAGTATACGCCAGGGCCTAATGTTAAGCCTCCAAGTTCGCCCGCGCCAGGATCAGTACCCCCCGGCTTGTTAGCAGGCGATATGCTGTTGTAAAAATTGGTAGCGTCCAACAGTCCTTTATCAGCGATAACCTTTGTTGAGGCGTTTCCACCGAAAGGACCGCCCGGGCCAAATATTACCGGTGGCGGAGCGTAGGTATATATTCTGCCGGTGGCTACATTACCAATATTAAGCGGTGTTTCGGTATATTTATCACCAGTGATGTCATGAAAACCGGTAACCAATGTTGATGCGCCGGTTGTGCCGATGCTGCCATTGTTAATTACCGTAAATATTCCCTGGTTAGTTATGCCGGCATTACCGCCAAAGGCACCGAATATTGAAGCAAATAATGGCGGAGCTACAACAATTGGTGCAAAGGTTGCAACAATGTTCTTGTTACCATTCATGGTAACCGTTAACGGGTTGTTGGTACCCGATGCATCGCCGCTCCATCCCGTAAAGGTAAACCCGGCGTTTGGCGTGGCGGTAAGTTGCACCGAACTGCCGCTGTTATAAAGTGCCTGGTTAGGGCTTATCAGCACACTGCCATTAACCGCTACTACGTTTAAAGTATACGTAATGACAGCGAAATTTGCAACTAATGTTCTGTTGGCCGTTAACGCGAAGGTATAATTAGGACTGGTTGATACAATAGTACCATTCTCGGTCCAGTTGGTAAATACATAATTAGGGTTGGCAACGGCAGATGCTGTTACCGAAGTTCCGGATGCAAAGGCACCAGACCCGGTTACCGATCCACCCTGCGGCGGATTAGCTGATAATACCAATGCGAATTGTGATGCCGGTATAATTTTGAAGTTAGCAACCAACGTACGGTTAGCGGCAATTACAAACTGGTAGCTCGAGCTGGTTGATACAATTACGCCATTTTCGGTCCAGTTAGTAAAAGTATAACCTGCGGCCGGTGTGGCTGTTGTGGTTACGGTAGAGCCTGTTGTATAAGAGCCTGATCCACCGGTTGAACCACCCGCTGCAGGGCTTGATGATAAGTTAACAGCAAAACTACCGCTTGGTATTGCTGTAAAGTTGGCAACAAGTGTTCGGTTACCTGTTAAGGTAAGCGGATAGCTTGCGCTGGTTGATATAGCTACACCGGCTTCTGTCCAGTTGGTAAACACATAGCCTGTATTAGGCGTAGCCGTTACCGCTACCGATGAGCCTTTGGCAAATGTGCCGGCCCCTGTTACTGTCCCGCCTGTTGCCGGGTTGGCCGATACGCTTAACTGTGGTATGGTAGTAAATGTCCACACGTAGTTGGTTACTAACGCCGTGCGCAATGTATCAGTTGCAGCAGTTGTTATGGTACCGGTGTATAACACATTAGGCTGTAAAGGCAGGGTTGGCGTAAAAGTAAACACCGCGCTGTTGGTAGTAGGTGCAATGGTACCTGCTATTGCCACACCGCCCTGCGGCGTTATGGTAAAGCTTGAATTATTAATGGTTGATGCCGCCATGTTGGTATTAAATGTTAGTGTGATCACTTTATTTAATGCAACATCAATGGCTTTATCCATCGGGTCGGTTATAACGGTGGGGCATACCCCCACAACCTCGCCCTGGAAAGTATCCTTTTTACAGGATGCGATAAATACGATGAAGAGTAGCGCCGCAGACATCATGGCGGTGAGTAAGGAAGAACGGCTTCCGCGATGATGCATTTGGGTGCCGTCTTTTGTCTGAGTAAATCTTTTTTTCATGATTGTATAGTTTATTGTATGAAACCAATTTTTATTCATTACTTAAGAATATAATTATTGGCATACGGTTAACTGATACAAAGGCAGTGCCCCGTATTGAAGAGGCTGAATTGATGCCTGATGCCGGCTTGCCCAGATCAGGGCATATTTAAAGGGGTGGTATAGCCTGGTATGATAACAAAGGCACTATTTAAAACAGACAGTAGTATTCTCACGGGCCTTAATAATTGCGCGTCGCTGATTTCCAAAAAATAGTCGTCAAACGATAATTTGCCCAACCGCTGGTTACAACAGGCGCCAGATAGTGGTATTAAGGTATGATTATTTCAGCATCGGGGTTGAAAATAAGGACTGAAGCAATAATGTTTCAATTAATAAATAAAGTTCTATAGGAAAATAAATACCTTTTATTTTATCCAAGAGAAATTTATTTTATGATTAGTTTAAAGGAATAGTGTCGTAATCCGACTAAGTTTTACAAACTAAAAATCCACAGCTTACTTATTCCGCCGAAAGTTTCGATAGCATTTTAGGATAGCCAGTAATTATCCATATCTGTAAGTCCTTATAATATTTATACTCATTACATATTCCCCTATGCCTAATTATCCTACCATACATAATTAATGTGTGCTACCATTAATTACATAAAAGTTAATATTACATAATATTAAACCAATATGAGGGATTTATTGATGCTAATTATTTGATTACTTGGTACTACACTAACCAAAATCAATCTACCATGAAAAACCTGTTTATTGCTTTATGTATTTTGTCGTGCTTTTTATCCTGTTCGAAGAAAAAAAGCGAAGAGTCGCCGCCCGTTGTTCCTGCGGTTCAGGGCACCTTACTTTGGGATGGCGATGCTTCAAAAGGTAACACCGTGTGGAAAGTAGCACAGAACATTGAAGGTACCGGCGACATCTCTGTTGTTAACGACCCTACTTACGGGCCAACCTGGAAATTTAACAAACCCCTGGGCAGCCACCGTACAGAATCGCATGCGGCTAAAACCTTCCAGGCGCAGGAGGGCGACGATATTTATATTGGCTGGCGCTGTAAGATCAGTATGCCGCCTAAAATTAATACCAATGCTGTATTTCAATGGAAAGCTTATGGCAACGATATGCAGCAAAACTTCCCTATCATTATCAGCACCACCAGCAGCGGCGATATCCACCTGATGCATTATGCACCGGGGCAGATAGGTACCGAGCTTTGGAAAACGCCGCTAAAAATAAACGAGTGGAACCACTTTGTGCTCCGGCTTAAAATATCAAGAGACGGCACCGTTGGCTTTATTGAGTTTTGGTATAATAATGAAAAGCAAACACTTAAAAATAATTCGCAACGCTATTACGGCCGTACGCTCGATGCGGAATACTGTGATCCTAAATGGGGTGTTTATGGGGGCGATGTGCAATTGATCACCAATTATGTTGGTCATCCGAGGATTGCCACCAGCTATGAACTGGCCAAACCCGAAAAGCTGACCGAACCGGCGCCCGACCCTATCCCTACCCCGGCCACCACACCTGTAGATCCGCAAAGTATTACTTTATTTAAAACCATCACCGCCAGCAGCGAGCTTAGTGGTGCCAAAGGCTCTGACGCGGTAGACGATGACCAGGATACGTATTGGCAGCCCTCGGCAGCCGACCGTAAAGACCTGAACATCTGGTTAAGTGCCGATTTGGGAACAGCACAGGCATTTAACGCGATGCGCGTGTTTTGGAACCGGGCAGATGTAATTGCCAAATACCAGTTATTATATTCGGACGATGGCACTACCTGGAAAATTGCTTACGAAAAAACAAGTGGTTTTAGTACCAACGAGAAAAGCAGCTTCCCGAAGGTAATGGCACGCTATGTTAAACTGAACATTATATTAACCGAAGACGGCTCAAACCTGACCACGGCCGAATGGCGTGTATTTGAAGAATAGCTTTTATAAGTTTAAAGCCCCTGATGAAAACAGGAACGGGACAGATTTTTAAAAGTTTGTCCCGTTTTTTATTGCCCGGTCCACGCCCAAAAAAATAATATTTTGCCCAACGTTTTATGTCACAGCAAAAAATATAACTTAGCTTAAAAAAATTGTTTATTTATGATCGGTCTCTTTTTTTATTATTAAAAAAAATATTATTTTCACCTCGGTTCCTAACCACGCTATTGAATTAAACTATATGAAATATACCCTCTCCTTATTAGCGCTATTGTCGCTAATGGCGTTATCGCGAAATACTTTTGCGCAAAAAATTGAACTGATCAACTCCGGTGAATTAATAAAAAAAGCGGTAGTTCTTAATGACTCGGGCCAATACAAACAAGCCCTTGTAGAATACAATAAAATAAGCCGTAACGACACCAATTATGTTCGTGCCCTGTATGAAAAAGCGCTTACCTGCGAAGCAGACAGCCAATACAACCAGGCTATTAAATATTGCCAGGAAGCCCTTGCACTTAAAGATCAACGCGAATACGAGCCCGATATTTATAATATTTACGGTAACTCATTGCATGGTAAGGGCCTGGTTGACCAAGCCGTTAAAGTATTTGATACAGGGATAGCTAAGTATCCATCCTACTCGTTATTATATTTTAATAAAGGCGTTACGTTAATGGAATCAAAACCACGTGAGGCTGAACTATTATTTCAAAAAGCGCTCCTCATTAATCCTTATATGAACAGCGCGCATTACCAATTGGCAAGTTTGGCGTTAAAACAAGGCAAAATAGTTCCCGGTTTTCTTGGTTTATTAGGATACCTGATGGTTAATCCCGAAGGAAAATATTGGTCAAAATCCATCGCTTTACTCTCCTCAATTTCTAAAGGGGCCGACGAGATAATGGATCTGAAAAATAAGAGAACCACAGCTCCAAGTGATGCTTACCAGGAAGTTGAAGATATTATCTTCTCAAAAATAGCGCTCGAAAAAGGGTATAAAAGCCAAACATCAGTAGAAGACCCGATGGCAAGGCAAATCCAGGCAGTTTTCGAGAAACTGTCATACAACCAAAGTGATAATGATTTTTGGATACAGTATTACCTGCCTTATTTTAAACATGTATATGCCGATCATAAGCTCGACCTGTTCATTCATGAAATATTCTCGAATGTGAACATTCCTGTTATACAGGATTATAATAAAAAGAACAAAAAAGAACTGCAGGTATTTATAGGCGATATGGCGGAATACTTAAATACTATACGCGCAACACGCCAATTAAATTATGCCATGCGCGATACAATTACTAACCGGTACTATTATGAAAGCGGAAAGCTTGTTGCTAAAGGCGTTTTATTAAATAAAGGAAAAACACTTACCGGCCCATGGGAATTTTATTACCCCTGGGGTAATATTAAGAGCCGCGGCGATTACAATGCTACCGGCGGACGTGAGGGCGACTGGAATTTCTACTATATGTCGGGCGGCTTAAAATCAAAGGAACATTATACCAACGGCAAAGTTATCGGCGCGCTGGAATCATACTTTGATAATGGCAATATATCAACACAATGCAATTATGTTAATGATGAGCTTGATGGAATAATGAAGACTTATTTTTACTCGGGCAGTCAAAAATCCATCACCAGCTATAAACTCGGCAAAAAAGAAGGAGAGGAAAAGAAATTCCATTCGAATGGTAATTTAAGATCGGTGGGCAATTATACTGCCGGGGTGCTCAACGGAACCTACACACAATACCTGAAGAGCGGACAGGTTGAAGAAACAGAACAATTTGTAAACGGAAAAGCCGAAGGTTTTTATAAATCGTACCATGAGAACGGCAACATTTATGTTGAAGGCCAGAATGCAAAGGATAATGGACAAGGTATATGGAAATATTATTACGATAACGGCAAACTGAAAGAAAAACGTAATTATATAAACGACGTTGACCAGGGTGAACACGAAGAGTACGATGAAAAAGGGTGGTTATCGGGAAAATACACAACAAAAAAGGGAAAGATGATTGGCGAAGCCAATTATTACTATGATGACGGCAAAGTGTTTTCGAAATACGTGTATGATAACGGTATACTTAAATCGGTGAAATACTTTGATAAAGCAGGCAATGTATTAAGTTCATCCGAGTTAAAAAACAATATTTTAAATGTAATTAGCTATACCAGAAACGGGTATAAAAAAGCGCATTTCAGCTATGATCAGAAAGGCAACCTTACCGGCGCCGATACCATATTTTTCGCATCGGGAAAAATAAACCAGGTAAACCAATATAAAAACGACGAGTTGAACGGGCCAAGCATTCATTATTACCTAAACGGCAATAAAAAAAGTGAAGTAAACATGACCGATGGTAAAATGGATGGCTATTATACCAGTTTTTATACCAACGGCAAACCGGAATATGAAGGATGGAAACAAGACGGGCAAAGCCAGGGCGAATGGCATTATTATGATGAACGAGGCAAACTGAGTGTAAAATACTACTATCTGAACGACGACCTTAACGGATACAAAGAAGATTACCTGCCCAACGGACAAAAAAGCCTTGAACAGAAATATCACTATGGCTGGCTGGAAAAAATGATACAATATGACTATGCCGGACAGGTTATGGCAACAGACTCGTTCCCGCATGCATCGGGCAAATACATATTGCTGTACCCCGGCGGCAAAGTACGGGCGCAGGGAAATTATGTGAACGGAGATTTTGACGGGCCATATAAAACCTACTTTTTTGACGGCAGCCCTGAAACTGTTATGTATTATAACAAAGGATTAAAAGACAGCATTTATTTAAGTTATTATTATGGCGGCGTTAAAAGCAACGAGGGACATTTTAAAAATGGCAATAAAGCCGGATTGTGGAAATTATACGAAGAGGATGGAAAACTGTATAGCAGCACCCCATATGTTAACGACATGATAAATGGTGAAAAAACGTATTATTTCCCCAATGGCAACAAAGAACTCATTTCGCCTTATAAAGACGATGAACTTGATGGCTCTGTAAGAAAATACAGCCCCGAAGGTGTACTTTCAGACCAGGTTATATTTGAAGATGGCAGCGCAGTAGCATATACATACCTCGGCAAAGATGAAAAATTAGTACCGCTAATACCGCTCGACATAAAAAACGGCGTACTTAAAGCTTACTACCCCAACGGAAAACCATCAAGGGAATGTGTATACAGCAATGGCATTAAAAACGGGCAGGACAAGATATACTATCTTGACGGAACCTTAAGATCATCATATACTACAAGTTACAGTATAAGCGAAGGATCATCAAAGCAATATTATCCTAACGGCAAACTAAAATCGGACTATAATTATGTTACTGACAATACCGACGGCATTTGCAGAGAGTATAACGAGGCCGGTGTATTGATAAAAGAAATAACTTTTGAAAATGGCTTAAACCATGGCCCCGAAAAAATTTACAATGCCGCCGGCAAACTTGAGAAAACATTAACGTACAATTATGGTACACTGATAGCTGTGAAGAATGAGAAATAAACTGTTGTTATTATTTGCGCCTGCATTTATTTGCAGTGTACTGTTTACGCCTGTGAGCGCGCAAAACTTTGAATCGCTGCAAAAGCAGTTCCCGGGCGAGAAAGCGGTAATGTTAAATAAAAGCCTGCAATATAATATCAATATAAAAAATGGTCAGCCTTATGTAGAAAGCCATGAATTGCAACAAATAGAATATCTTTTAGGCAGCGCTACAACTTATATGGGCGTATATGGTTTTTCGCACAGCGATTTTCAGAAACTGCTAACTTATGAAGCCTACACCCGTACCGCTAACGACAAAAAGCTAAAGGTAACCGAGTTTAAAACGAGCGCCGATAAGCAAAGCTTCGTTTTTTATGATGATGTAAAAGAAACAACCTTCAATTTCCCGGCTATTGAACCCGGTGCGGTTGGTAACCTCGAAGTTTCATGGCAGCATACTGATCCGCATCTTTTATCGCCCTATTATTTTACAAACTACATGCCGGCGGTAAACAGCGAGTTAAAGTTAACGGTATCAAAAGATATATCTTTAAAATATATGCTTGTAGGGCTCGACACCAACAATATTTCGGTTACTATTGATCGCAAACACTCCAGCAATATTTACACTTTTCAATACAAAAATTGCCCTTCCGACAAAAAATATCCTGACGCGCCTGATTTTCCATGGTACTCGCCACACGTTATTTTTTATATCGAAAATTACAAAGATGATAGCGGCAATGTTATTCCCTACCTGTCAAACGCTACCGACCTGTATAAGCTGAATTACAGCTTTATTAAAACAGTAAACACCACAATAAACCCTGGTTTAAAGCATATTGTTGATTCGCTGACAGCCAAACTAACTTCGCCGGAAAGTAAAGCGAGAAGCATTTACTCGTGGGTGCAGCACAATATTAAGTATGTTGCATTTGAAGATGGAATGGGAGGCTTTGTACCCCGGGATGCCGGATTGGTGTGCAGCAGGCGTTTTGGCGACTGTAAGGATATGGCCAGCATATTAACCGAAATGATGACCGCGGCCAACATACCCGCCTATTTTACCTGGATAGGCACCCGCGACCTGCCTTACAAATTCAGCCAGGTGCCTTTGCCCCTGGTGAGCAACCACATGATATGCGCGATTAACCTTAACGGGGAATTTATTTTTTTAGACGGTACAGACCCCACCTGCGTTTTTGGCTTACCACCCGCCGGAATACAGGATAAGGAAGCGATGATAGCGATAAACGAGAAAGAATATAAAATATTAAAGGTGCCGGTAATTGAAAAAACAAAAAATATGCTGGTGGATACCACCTGGATGGAACTTACCAAAGATGGCATTAAAGGAAAGATAAAGCAAGACCTGCGCGGCTATTACGCCATGAACACCTATGGAAGACTAATGTATTGGAAGCAGAAGGATATGCATGAAAACATGAAGGATAACTTCGAAAGAGGATCGAACAAATTCCAGCTCGATACATTTAGCGTAGTAAAAAAAGAAACCAATAATGAGATATCGCTGACCGCGGATTTCAGGCTGCCCGACTACGCGAAAAAGCTGGGGAATGAATATTATTTAAACCTCAATCTGTTCAAGTTTTTCCAGAACGAACAGATAGATTACCCGCGGCGTAAAATGCCTGTTGAATACAACTTTAAATCGGTACGAAAGTATGTTACCCTGCTAAAAATACCCGATGGCTATAAGGTAACTTATTTGCCGCAAAGCAAATCGTTCCATAACAAAATATGGGGATTTGATATGCAATACACACAAAAGGGCAATTATATCATTCTGACACAGGAGTTTGATAATGAAAACCTGATACTTACCAGCGATGAATTTGAGACCTGGAATAAAGTGCTCGAAAACCTGCTCCCGTTGTACAAAGAAACTTTAAGCCTGTCACAAAACTAAAATAATGAAAAAGCAAATTCTGTTTGTTACACTCGTTTTATCATCGGCCACGTTATCATTTGGCCAGGCACCTAAAATTGAAATAGAAAAATGGGCCGATAAACCCGTTATCCATCAATTAGCAGCCAATTACTCAAAGGAATCGGCGGTTATTCTTTTTGATAACCGGAGGGTTGAGTATATTGATAATGAGAAGAAAGACGACGTATTAGAATATTATACGCTTCATAAATTGATCCACATAAATGATGACCGGGGGATAGAGGAGTTTAACAAAATATACCTTGGTTTTGGCGAGAAATCGGACGTTGTGGATGTAAAGGCCCGTACCGTATTGCCCAACGGAAAGATAATTGAGCTTGACAAGAACAATATAAAAGACCTAAAAGAAGAAAATGGCAATGTATATAAAATATTTGCCATGGATGGGCTGGAAAAAGGCTGCGAAGTAGAGTTCTTTTATACTTTTAAAAAGGCTACCTCCTATTTTGGCAGGGAAGTAATACAGGGGGGTATCCCGGTATTGGAGACTACATTTAAGCTTATAGCGCCCGACAGGCTGAGGTATGATATAAAGCCATATAATACTACCGAAAAAGCTACCGATACGGTTATTAACAGCAAGCGCATAGCTCAATGCAGCTTTAAAGAAACCACCGGCGCCGAAGATGAGAAGTATGCCTTTTATGACGCGAACCTGAAACGGATAGAATATAAATTATCGTACAATGATGCCACCCGTAAAGGCGAGCGCGTATTTACCTGGAATGAACTTGCAAAAAGGGTATTTGGAATCTATACCTATTATAGCGATAAGGAGCTTAAGCAGGTTTCGGCTATGGTTACCGATAATGGCTGGGATAAGCTTGACGATGAAACCAAAAAAATAATAGCTGTTGAGAACTTCGTGAAAAAACGTTTTTCGTATAACGAAGATCTGAACAGTGAAGAAGGCAGCAAGCTGGAAACTGTTATCCGAAATAAAATTGGCGGAACAGTAGGCATTATGCGCTTATATAGCGCTATTTTTCAAAACCTGGGGATAAACAGGCAAATAGTACTAACCGGCGACCGGAGTAAATTTGTAATTGACCGTGAATTTGAGAACTGGAATAACTGTGATTACCCTTTGTTTTACTTCCCTGCGGCCAAAAAATACATGGCACCCACCAGGCCCGATTTCAGGTACCCATGGATATCACCGTCATGGGGCGAAACCAATGGCCTGTTCTGTAAAATAACAACGCTTGGCACCTATTCATCGGCTATGGCCGAAATAAAACCTATCGCGTTGGAAGACTATAGCAAATCATTCAATAATATAGAGTCGACAATTGACCTGAGCAAAGAACTTGATTCGCTCACTATTGATACAAAACTTATTTTCGGGGGATATGCCGCTGTTGATTATCGCGATATCTTCAATTTTTCTAACGATGAGCAAAAGAGGAATGTATTTAAAGAACTGGCAAAAAACGTTGCCAATACCGATCATATCCTGGTATCAGAAGTATCCAACCAGGATTTTGAGAACAGCACTACAAATATCCCTATGATTGTGCATATCAAAACAAAATCGGGCGAATTGATTGAGCGGGCAGGTAATAAACTGCTGGTAAAAATAGGCATGGCTATTGGGCCGCAGGTTGAAATGTACCAGGAAAAGCCAAGGCAGGAAGCCATTAACCTTAGTTACGGCCATGTAGAAGAGCGTACCATAAACTTTACAATACCCGATGGTTATACCATAAACAACCTTAACGACATTAAAATTAACCAGGTATACCAGGATAACGGTGAATTAACTATGGGATTTGTTTCGGGATATGAGATGAAAGGAAATGTATTATCTATTCATATTACAGAAGAGTACCGGAAAACCTTTTATCCGATAAGCCAATTCGACCAGTTCAGGAAGATCATTAACGCATCGTCTGATTTTAACAAGGTGGTACTTGTGCTGCAAAAAAAAGGATAGGTTTTACCCATTACCTGTAAAGCGCTTTCAATAAAATGAAGGCGTTTTTTTGTTTATAAAAAAGCGCTTTTCCTCAAAAATATATTTTAACTTTATATATAATCTGAATATATGTTACACTTTAAAAGGTTGAGCCATACCTCCTTTTAAATTACTACCCTTATATCTTTTGTTTTAATAATAAAAGTTCTTTCATACAATTCGGGCACTTGCAATTTAAATAGCCGGAGACAGGCTATTTGATTTATGTAGATTTTCAATAGATCAATTTAAAAGAACATGTGCCGGGAATAACGAGTTTAACAGTTCCTCTCACTTCTATTTAAATTATGATCATGAAAACTTTATCACTCATTTTTCTGCTCGTATGCCGTTTAACATTAATGGCTCAGGTCGAGATCACCTCGCAGGGTACAACCTTTAAATTACCTGATATTAGTACACTTCAATCGCCGGAGGCGCTGAAAGGCGGGGCCGCTACGGCGCAACTTGCAGCACAGTCGTTAACTGCCGAAGCGGCCGGGCTGAATGCGCAGGCAAAGGCTGCGGAAGCCGACCTGGCTGTTTTAAGCACCAAATTGAAAAGCTACTCGGAAAAACTGGATAACTATAACAAAACCGGGTTAGACCCTTACAAAGAAGACCTGGATCGATATACCGTTAATCTGAATAAATACAGTTCTTTGATAAGCACACACAATGCCGATGTTGCCGCGAATAATGCCTTACCGGCCGATAAAAGAGATGCCGCCAATGTGGCCAGGCTAAACAGCCGCAAAGCCGACCTGGACGACTGGAAAGGCAAGCTGGACACCTGGAAAGGTAGCCTGGATAGCAAAAAAGCCGGACTGGACCAGCTATTACAAGCTTTGAATGCCGACAGGCAAGAGCTTTTACCCCAATATGCAGCCATAAAAGCAAAAACAAATACCATACAGTTAAAACAGAAATTAGCTTATCAGCAATTGCTAAGCTGTAAGAGCTACGCCGATAAATGCATTGCGACCCTTAAAACCAATTACCCCACCTATACCGGAACTGCAAGCACCGGCTTATTTGGAACCAGCGTATGGACAGGAACAGTGGCCGACCTGCAAACCGAAATGGAAAAGTTAAAAGCCTTATCGGGTAAGGTTTTTGATGGTAATTGAATCTGTCATTTTTTGATTTCAACCAAGGCAAATGCTCCTGCAGAAACGCAGGGGCATTTGGCTTTTATGGCCTTATTTGAAACTTTACAGGCTCCGGGTTGTTGTGTACTCGGATCGTAAAATAAATTATGAGCCGTTTATTAACGAATACAGAGCCATGAAAATTAAATTATTATTACCACTGGCAGTTATTGTAGCAACAGTTGCCACAAGCTGTGTCAGCAAAAAAGAATACGCACAATTACAATCAAATTACGATAAACTACAAGCTGATAATAAAGATGTGATGGCGCGTTACGCGAGCACCACGCAAGATTTGAATGTTGCCAAAAGCCGTGTGGCAAGTTTAGAAGAGCAGATAGCCGCGGCAAAATCAAACCAGGCGGCATTGCAGGAAGCGTTAAGTAAATGCCTTGCCGGCAATAACCAGGGCAACGTGAACATAGCCAAACTGGCCGACCAGATAACCGCATCAGATAAATACATTAAACAACTGATAGCGGCTAAAAGCAAAAGCGACTCGCTCAATATGGTGCTCACTAATAACCTTACCCGCTCATTGAGTCGTGATGAGATGAAGGATGTTGATGTACAGGTGTTGAAAGGTGTGGTTTATATTTCCTTGTCGGATAATATGCTGTATAAATCGGGCAGCTATGAAATATCCGACCGTGCGGGTACCGTCCTAAGCAAGGTAGCCAAGATAATTAAAGACTACTCGGATTATGATGTGCTGATAGAAGGTAATACCGACAATGTA
>Ga0207690_10000752_pt1 | contig 20921 bp, 14 predicted proteins | sample KBSC23metaG_FD_184315 | JGI IMG/M metagenome (GOLD analysis project Ga0207690, IMG submission 184315) | Corn rhizosphere microbial communities from Kellogg Biological Station, Michigan, USA - KBS C2-3 metaG (SPAdes) (version 2) | ecosystem: Host-associated > Plants > Roots > Rhizosphere > Soil ...
TGGCGGCGGCGTGACGCGGACGTCGTACAGCTTGCTCGGCAGGTCGGGGAACAGGTAGTGCCCGGCCGTGTCGGTGGTCTCGTACCGCGACGTGCCGGTCAGCGTGACGCCGTCGTACAACTGCACGGTCGCGCCGACAACGGGATTACCTGAGGGATCGGTCACCGTGCCCGCGATGTGCGGCCCGTGGGCCACCGTTTGCTGGATGCCGTTGACCGTCAACCACGGCTGTACGTCGATGGCCGTCGCGCCGGCGAACGTGTCGGCGTCGCCCGACCACGTGTACGGCGGTTGCCCCGCGGAGTAGGCGAGGCGCACCGGCTCTGCGAACACCCGCCCGAGAGCGAAGTTGCCGTAGTCGTCGGTGTGCGCCTGGGCGAGGTGGATCTCCTCGGTGCTGCCGTACACGTCGACGTAGATGTCGCTGCGCGGTTGGCCGTTCTCGTCGACCACGTGGCCGGTGATCGCGCCCGGACGTTTCATCTGCAGGTCGATCGCGGCGCTGCCGCCGGCCGTCACCGTGACCGGCGGCGACTGCTGCCAGTTGTCGACGCCGCCCGCCCAGGTCTGCGGGATGTCGTAGCTGCCGCCCATCCCGAAGACGCGCCAGGTGCCGGGGAGGACGTCGTGCAGGACGTACGTGCCGTCGGCGCCGACGTGCGTGGCCCCGAAGTTGTCGAACCCCACGCTGTGGTCGATCCAGTAGACCCACGCGTTGGTGACCGGGTTGCCGAGGTCGTCGGTCGCGTGGCCGGTGATCTCGCCGCCCTGGATCATCTGCTGGTCGGCGGTGAGCATCTGGCCGTCGGTGATCGCGAGCCGTGGCTCGCGGTTGGAGGCGACCTCACCGCCGTAGTAGACGTCCGCGAGGTCGCGGCCGCCGCAGTCGGCGAAGTGCAGCAGGTAGTCGCTCGCGGCGGGGACGTTGAGGCTGTAGGTCCCGTCGGCGCCGGTGGTCTGGCTCGCCTGGTGCCAGCCGTCGTAGACGGACACGCAGACGCCCGCCGCCGGGCTGCCGTCGGGAAGGGTCACGGTGCCGTGCACGCCGGTCGGGGTGGTGGCACCGGCGGGGATCGCGGGCAGCAGGGCGGCGAGGGTCGCGACCGCGACCGTCAGGCCGGTGCGCCACGTGGGCAGGTGAGGCACGTCATTCCAATCGGCCGGTTGCACTGGGAACACGACCCTGGAAAAACCCCCCGGCTACGGGACAAACTTCGCGTCCCACGCGCCGTTTCCTCCCTCGCTCACCGGGCGAGCCCGCCGGCTACGTGAACTTGAAGTACTGCCAGCTCCCCGTCACCGCCGCGGACATCTTGTTGCCCAGCCAGGACGCGCGCATCCGGTACGGCGCGCCGACGACGTGGCTGTTGTAGAGGTAGGCGCCGGTGACGCCGTACGAGTTCGTGGTCAGGCATCCTGAGCTCGCGATCAGATGCCAGGCGCCGCTGTAGTAGGCCTCGGCGCGGAAGTAGAGGCACACGCCGGACTGCGCAGGCGAGAGCTGCGCGGCCAGCAACGGGTTCGTCGTGTGGTGGTAGAGCGCATAGCTGCCGCTGCGGCTGTAGGCACCGCCGAGCGCCTCGGTGAGCTTCCCGCGTACGGCGACCGCCTTCGAGACGGTGACCGGCGCATAGCGATAGTCGCCGGCGAAGCTCGCGGCGAACGTGGTCCGCCGGTACAGCGTCATCGTCACCCGCAGGTTGCCGTAGCTGTCGACGGCCCGGCTGACGACCGTCTTCTTGGCCATCCCGTACGGCGTCTCGGTGATGGTGACGACGCGAGAGTTGTAGGTCTTGCCGAGGTGGGCGGTGATCGTCACCTTGCCGGCGTAGCCGATCGTGGTCGCGGTCGACGAGACCGTCAGCGAGGTCGCGGTGCGGCTGACGGTGACGGCCCGCTGCGCGGTGCTGCCGCGATGCGTGTCGTCACCGGCCCACGTGGCGCGATAGGTGACCGCACCACCCACGCCGGGTGAGTCGTGAATGGTGAAGGTGCCGTCGGCCGCGGTGACGACCGGCGCCAGCTGCCGGGTGCCGGAGAGGTCGATCCGCTCGACGGCCAACTCCGCGCCGGCCGGCGTGGTGCCGTCCGCTCCGGTCAGTGTCCCGGTGATCGACAGCGGCTGCGCGCGGACCGCGGTGGCCGGCCCGGACATCGTCACCGTCGAGCTGAACTTCGTCGCGTCGGCGACGACGTCGAGCACGAACGCGTTCTCGTAGACGCTCGTCGGGATGACGGCATACAACGTGCCGGTCGCGCCGACGCGCAGACCGTCGGCCGGGAGGAAACCCTGGCCGCCGTCCTGGAGGTACGCGCTGTAGGCGGGAGCCGTCGGATGGTCGACGGCAAAGACCGCGACGTTCGGGTTGTACTGGCTGAACCCGGTGGCGAGGAACTTGCCGTCCGGGGAGAACGCGGCCGCATCGGGATAGGGGCTGCTCGACGCGGGCGAGTAGTAGTTCTCGACCGAGAAGTCGGATGTCTTCGCCATCGCCACCTGGTACGGATACCCGCACGCGACCGCGACGTGGGCGCCGTCGGGCGAGACCGCGACCGACCCGAACGCGCCCTGGCACAGCGAGCTGTTGGCGGCGAGCTGGGTCGGACCGTCGCCGGAGACGTCGTAGCTGACCTGGCTGGCCGGCTCCGTCGAACCGGTGGCCACCAACGTGCCGGCACCGCCGGACAGGTGCGGGGCGTAGTAGAAGGTGGTTCCGCCGGGAGCCGGGGTGGTCGTGATCGGGGTGCCGGTCGGGTCGAAGCCGGCGAAGGTGCCGCTGTTCGCCGTACAGCCGGACGAGAACCACAACTTGCCGCCGGCGTACGCGAGCCATGTCGGGCAGGACAGCCCGGTCGCGACCGACGACACGGCGAGCGTGGTGGTGTCGATCGCGGAGATGGAGCCCGCTGCCGAGGCGGCGACGTAGACCGTGGCGCCGTCGGGGGACATCGCCAGGCCGGTGGCACCGGCGAGCGACGACAGGCTGGTCACCGACTGACCGGCGAGATCGGTCACGTAGACGACGGAGCCGCCGGAGCCGGGGCTGAAGAAGAGGTGGCCGTGCGCTTCGTCGACGACCATGTCGGTGTAATGCGTGAACGGCAGCGCCGTCAGGGTCGCGGCGGCCGGCAGCGCCGGCAGTACGGCGACCGAAACTGCGGTGAGCGCGGCGACAACCGCGGCGAGGCGACGCATCGAGAACCCCCGTGGGCGACACATGATCAATCGCCGTCGGGCAGGTCCCACAGCGCTCATCCACGGTAATAGGTCGATGCGCGACTTGTCCTGACTTTCCGGTATCCGGCTCACACCTGGCTGCCAGATCGTTCCCAGCGGACGCACAGGCCGCGGCGGCATCGTTCCGGGTCATGACGATCCGGCGAATCGGGCTCATCGTCGGAGCGGTGTCGCTGCTCGGCGTCGCCGGCTGCGGCGGCCCGTCTCCGGCGCGGCACTCGGTGCCGGTCTCGTTCAGCGGCGGCTTCGTCATCGGCCCGGACGACTACGGCCGGCCGGTGCCGCTCTACGCCGCGATGCTCGGCGTGTCGCCCGACGTGTTCCGGCGGGCGTTCGCCGGCGTACGTCCCGATGCGGCTCACGCGCCCAGCGGCGCCGAGCAGCAGACGAACAAGGCCGCGTTGATGCGGGTGCTCGCCGCGTACGGCGTCGGCAACGACCGGCTCGACGAGGTCGCCAACCACTACCGCTTCGACTCCACCCGCGGGCAGACCTGGCCGCAGCGAGCTGCCCGCGCGGTCGCCGTGGTCGACGGCGGCACGGTCGTCGCGATCCGCATCCTCGACCCGGGCGTCGGCTACACCCGGCCGCCGGCGGTGACGGTGCCGGGATACCCCGGCACGACACTCGCCGCCACCGTTGCGTTCACCACCGACTTCGCCACCAACGGCCACATCAGCGCCGTCACCACCCAGCGTTGACTGTGACGTTGTGTGTCAGTGAGCACCCCCGCACTAACACACAACGTCACAGTCAACCGAGGTTGGCGGGTCAGGTGACCCGCAGCGTCACCGTCTTCGAGACGCCGGCCGCGTTGGCGAGCGTGGCCGGCCGGTTCACGCGGTACGAGAAACTGCCCGTCGAGCCGGTCTTCAGCGCCAGCACGTAGCCCACCGTCGTGACACCGTTCGGCAGCCGCTGCTTCACGATCTGCGCCTTGACCGCGGTGGTCTTCCACGACCCGCCCAGAAGCACTTGCAGGTAGACGTACTGGTTGACCTCGTTCGGCGACACGACGCCGTAGAACTTCACCACGCCGCCGTGCACGATCGACGTCGCTGTCTGCGCGACGGTGACGACCTGCGCGACCGACACGGTCTGCGTTCCCGACCCTGCCGCCGCATGCCCGGGCACGCCGTTGAACTGCCACATGTACAGCGTCCGCGCGCTCGGCTTCACGGAGACCTTCGCCGTACCGACCCATGACGTCGATGCCGTCGTGACGACGTGCCACGGCACACCGGTCGACGTCCTCGCCAGCAGCTGCACGGCGTAACCGCCCATCGTCAGGCCGGTCGTCGTGTCGCGCAGCGTCGTGCTGAGCACGACCGTCGTGCCGTACTTGACCGTCATCGATGCGTTGTTCGTCAGCGACGACGCGTCGCGCCACGGAGTCACCGCCGTCGATGGCGTGGAGTAGCCGCCGAGACCGACGTCGTTGAGTGCCGCGACCTCGAAGACGTAGTCCGTCCCGTTGGTCAGGCCGGTCACCGTCGCCGGGCTGTGCGTGAACGCGACCGCGGCCGACGTCCAGGTCGTGCCGCCGTCGCCGGAGTAGCGGACGTCGTAGCTGGTGATCGCCGTGCCGCCGTTCGCGGGCGGCTGCCACGAGACCGAAGCCTGCTGGTCGCCGGCGACCGCGGTCACCTCGGTGGGAACGTCGGGCACCGTCGCGGGAGTCACGGCGCCCGAGGTGTCGGAGAACGTTCCGATCCCGACGCCGTTCGTCGCCGCGACCCGGAAGATGTACGCCGTCCCGTCGGTGAGACCGGTCACGCTCGCGGCGGTGTCGGTGCTCGTCAACGCGCTGCCGAGCGGCGACGACCACGTCGTACCGCCGTCGCTCGACCACTCGACCGTGTAGCCGGTGATCGCGTCGCCGCCGTCGGCAGGTGCGATCCACGTCAGCGCGACCGCGCCGTCGCCGCCGCGGCTGCCACCGACGCTCGTCGGCGGGTCCGGAGTCGTGGCCGGCGTGATCGCGCCCGATATCGCCGAGTACCCGCCGGTGCCGGCCGCGTTCGTCGCGGCGACCTCGAACACGTACGGCGTGCCGTTCGTCAGTCCGGTCACGGTCGCCGGGCTGCCGCCGAACGAGCCGGAGGCGGTCGTCCACGTCGTACCGCCGTTGCTCGAGTAGCGCACGGCGTACGACGTGATCGGCGAACCGTTCGCTGCCGGGGCGGTCCACGAGACGGACGCCGATGCGTTGCCGCGCGTCGCCGACAGGTCGGTCGGCACGTCGGGCACCGCGGCCGGGGTGACCGCGTCGGAAGCCGTCGAGTAGCTCGACGAGCCGACGTCGTTGGTCGACAGCACCTCGAACACGTACGGCGTGCCGTTGGCGAGTCCGGTCACCACAGCCGGGCTCGCGTCGAACGCGGTGCCCACGGTGGTCCACGTCGAGCCGCCGTCGGTCGAGTAGCGCACGGTGTAGCTCGTCACTGCGGAGCCGCCGGTCGCGCCGGGCGTCCAGGCGACGCTCACCTGGGCCGGGCCCGAGGTGCCGACAACGCTCGTCGGCGGGTCCGGTGTCGTCGCCGGCGTGACGCTGCTGGACGCCGCCGAGAACGTGCCGGTGCCGATCGCGTTGACCGCGGCGACGTCGAAGACGTAGGACGTGCCGTTGGTCAGTCCGGTCACGGTCGCCGGGCTGCCGTCGTACGACTGCGCCGCGGGAGTCCAGTGCGTCCCGTCGGTCGAGTAGCGGACGACGTACGACGTGATCGCCGATCCGTTGTCGGCGGGCGTGGTCCACGACACCGACGCGGAAGCGTTGCCCCGGGTCGCCGTCACGCTGCCCGGCGCGGCCGGCGCGCGTGCCGGGACGACGGCCGCCGACTGCGTGGAGTACGACCCGGTGCCGACGGCGTTCGTCGCCGCGACCTCGAACACGTACGACGTGCCGTTGGTGAGTCCGGTCACGATCGCCGGGCTCGACGAATAGGGGGCACCGGCGCTCCACGTCGAACCGTTGTCGGTCGAGTAGCGGATCTGGAAACCGGTCAGCGCGGCGCCGTTGCCGGACGGGTTCGTCCACGAGACGGTCGCTTGCGCGTTGCCGCGGGTCGCGGTCACACCGGTCGGCACGGCGGGCACGCCGGCCGGCACGACACCGGTCGACGCCGACGAGTACGTACCGGTGCCGACGCCGTTCGTCGCGGCGACGTCGAAGACGTACGACGTGCCGTTGGTGAGCCCGGTCACGACGGCCGGGCTCGACGAGTACGACGTGCCGACGGTCGTCCACGAGGTGCCGCCGTCGGTCGAGTAGCGGACGGTGAAGCCGGTGAGCGCGGAGCCGTTCGCCGACGGGCCCGTCCACGCCACGCTGGCCTGCCCGTCACCGCGAGTCGCGGTCACCGCGGTCGGCGCCGCCGGCACTCCGGCGGGCACCACGGCTGACGTCGGGTCCGAGTACGAGCTCGCGCCGACGCCGTTGATCGCCGCGACGTCGAAGCGGTACGACGTGCCGTTGGTCAGCCCGCTCACGACGGCCGGGCTGCCCGCGTAGGCGACGCCCAGCGAGGTCCACGACGTGCCGCCGTCGGTCGAGTAGCGGACGTCGTAGCTGGTGATCGCCGAGCCGCCGTTCGCCGGCGCGGTCCAGCTCACCGTCGCGGACTGGTCAGACGAGGTGGCGCCGGCAGCGGTCGGGGTGCCCGGGACAGTCGCCGGGGTGACGCCGCTCGACGAGCCGGAGAACGCGCCGGTGCCGACGCCGTTGATCGCCGCGACCCGGAACACGTAAGCGGTGCCGTTGGTCAAGCCGGTGACCGACGCGACGGTGCTCGTGCTCGACTGCGCGGCGGCGAGCGGCGCGGACCACGTCGTGCCGCCATCGGTCGACCACTCGACGTCGTACCCGCTGATCGCGTTGCCGCCGTTGGACGACGGCGCGGTCCACGACACCGACACCTGCCCGTCGCCGGCCGAACCGGCGACCTGCGTCGGCGCACCCGGCACGGTCGCCGGCGTGACGCTGCCGGACGCCGCCGAGAACGCTCCCTGGCCGGCGGAGTTGCTCGCCGCGACGTCGAAGACGTACGCCGTGCCGTTGCTCAGTCCGGTGACCGTCACTGGGCTCGACGCGTATGCGGTGCCGGCGGACGTCCACGACGTTCCGCTGTCGGTCGAGTAGCGCACTTCGTAGGCGGTGATCGGGTCGCCGTTGTCGGCGGGCGCGGTCCACGAGACGGTCGCGGATCCGTTGTCGCCGGTGACGGTGACGGCGGTCGGTGCGTCCGGGACGGCGAGCGGTGTCACGGCGGACGACGGGTCCGAGAAGCTGCCGGTGCCGTTCGCGTTGGTCGCGGCGATCCGGAAGGCGTAGCCGGTGCCGTTGGTCAGACCGGTGACCGTCGCCGAGGTGGCGGTCGACGTCAGCGCGGACGCGAGCGGCGCGGACCAGTGGGCGCCATCGTCGCTCGACGTCTCGACGGCGTAACCGGTGATCGCCGAGCCGCCGTTCGCCGGCGCGGTCCACGTCAGCGACACGCTTCCGTTGCCCGGTGTCACGGTCGCGAACGCGGGCGTGGCGGGCGTCGTCGACGGCGTCACCGCGCTCGACGCGGACGAGTAGTTGCCGGTGCCGTTGGCGTTGACCGCCGCGACGTCGAAGACGTACGACGTGCCGTTGCCGAGACCGGTGACGGTCGTCGGGCTGCCGGCGACCGCGGCGCCCGCGGACGTCCAGTGTGCGCCGCTGTCGGTCGAGTAGCGGACGGCGTACCCGGTGATGGCGGAGCCGTTCGCCGAAGGCGCGGTCCAGCTCACGGTGGCCTGCCCGTTGCCACCGCTCGCGGACACGCCGGTCGGCGTCCCCGGCAGGCCGGACGGCACGACCGCCGAGGTCGGGTCCGAGTAGGCGCTCGCGCCGACACCGTTGATCGCGGCGACGTCGAACAGGTACGACGTGCCGTTGGTCAATCCGGTCACGACGGCCGGGCTGCCCGCGTAGGCGACGCCCAGCGAAGTCCACGACGTGCCGCCGTCGGTCGAGTAGCGGACGTCGTAGCTGGTGATCGCCGAGCCGCCGTCCGAGCCGGCCGTCCACGACACGGTGGCCTGCTGGTCGCCGGCGGTCGCGCCGGCGCCCGTCGGGGTCGCCGGTGCGCCGGCCGGGGTGACCGCCGACGAGACCGTCGAGAACGCGCCGGCACCGACGCCGTTGCGGGCCGCCACCTTGAAGACGTACGACGTGCCGTTGGTCAGTCCGGTCACGAGCGCGGCCGTCGACGTGCTCGACTGCGCGGCGGCCAGCGGCGACGACCAGTGCGCGCCGTTGTCACTCGACCACTCGACGTCGTAGCCGCTGATCGGGTCGCCGCCCGTCGACGTCGGCGCGGTCCACGAGACCGACACCTGCCCGTCGCCGGGGCTACCACTGACCAGCGTCGGCGCGCCCGGTGTCGTCGCCGGCGTGACCGCGTTGGACGACGCGGAGAACGCGCCGGTGCCGGCCGAGTTGATTGCGGCGACACCGAACAGGTACGCGACGCCGTTGGTCATGCCCGTGAACGTGACCGGGCTCCCGGGGGCGGTGCCGCTGATGGTGGCCCAGTGCGCGCCGCTGTCGGTGGAGTACCGGAAACGGTACGACGTGATCGCCGCGCCGCCGTTGTCGCTCGGCGCGGTCCACGAGAGCGTCGCCTGGGTGTTGCCGCGAGTCGCCATCACGTTCGTCGGCGCCCCGGGCACCGTGGCCGGGGTAACTGTGCCGGTGGTCGCGGTCGGCGTGCCGGTGCCGACGCCGTTGATCGCCGCGACCCGAAAGTGATACGCCTGCCCGTTCGTCAGCGACGACAGGACCGCCGAGGTCGCGGTGCTCGTCAACGCCGATGGCAGGGCTGCCGACCAGTTCGTGCCGTCGGTGGACGACTCCACGTCGTAGCCGGTGATCGGATCGCCGTTGCTCGACGGCGCGCTCCAGCTGGCCGTCACTTGCCCGTTGCCGGGTGCGCCGGTCACGTTGGTGGGCGCACCCGGCTGACCCGCCGGGGTCGCCGCCGACGTACCGGAGAACGCGCCGGTGCCGATCGCGTTGACCGCCGCGACGTGGAAGACGTAGGACGTGCCGTTGGTGAGCCCGGTCACGGTCGCCGCCGGCGTGGTCGACGTGAGCGCGGAGGCGAGCGGTTGCGACCACGTCGCGCCGCTGTCACTCGACCACTCGACCCGGTAGCCGGTGATCGCGCTGCCGCCGTCGTCGGCCGGTGCGGTCCACGACACGCTCACTTGGGTGTCGCCTCGCGTCGTCTGCAGGCCGGTCGGCGCACCCGGTGCGGACGCACCCGCCGCCGGTGTGACGGCGGCCGACTTCGGCGACATCGTGCCCTCGCCGACGCTGTTGATCGCCGCGACCCGGAAGACGTAGGCCGTGCCGTTCGTGAGGCCGGTGAACGTCGCCTGCGTCGCGGTGCTGGTGAGGGCAGACGCCAGCCCGGTCGACCAGGTCGTGCCGTTGTCGGCCGAGGACTGGACGTCGTAGCCGGTGATCGCGGCACCGTTGCCGGACGGCGCGGTCCACGACACGACGGCGCCGCCGTCGTTCGGCGATCCCGTCGGGGCGGCGGGCGTGGCCGGCGTGCCGGCCGGTACGACGGCGCTGCTCGCGGTGCTCGCCGCGCTCGTCCCGATCGAGTTGGTGGCGGTGACGGTGAACGTGTACGACGTGCCGTTGGTGAGACCGGTGACCGTGCAGTTGAGCGCGCCGTTCGTCGAGCAGGTCGCGCCGCCCGGCGACGCGGTCGCGACGTACTGGGTGACGGCGTTGCCGTAGTCGGTGCTCGCGTTCCACGAGACGCTCGCGCTGCCGTCGCCGCGGGTCGCGGTGACACCGGTCGGTGCGGTGGGTGCCGACCCGGTCGGCAGGGCGGCGGTCCAGCCGATGTCGCGGAACATCGCGACGGCGTCGGCGCCGGGGGTGTGCACGGCTTCCTGCGCGCTGATCTGCGGGCTCATCAGCGAGTTGGCGTCGCCGCGGCCGTACGTCGTCTCGTCGAGGTGCGCGCCGCCGCTGCTGCCCTGCTCCCACGCGGCCGGTGCGTACATCGTCGGGCGGGTGCCGCCGTTCGCGCTGCTGCCGTCGGTGCCGCTCCAGTAGAGCGGGCTCTCCATGGCCGTCGTCAGCTGCGCGGAGCCGCTCGCGTAACCGAGCATCGGGTTGCCGGCGTTGTCGACGAGGAAGGTGTCCCACTTCATCGACGGGCTGCTGTAGACGACGTTGCCGTTGCTCATGGTCATCGAGCCGGCGAAGCCGAGGCCGTGACCGAGCTCGTGCATGACGACGCTCTCGAAGTCGACCATTCCAGAGGTCGGCGCGCCGTCGGTGCCGTAGTAGAACGGCGCGACCGGGTTGCTGTTGAACTGCGCGACGATGTCCGGGTTGCTCGGGCTGATGTCCGAGCCGTAGAGCGCGTTGGCGAGCGCGACCGGATACACGTGCACGCCGTCGCCGATGCAGCCGCAGTAGAACCCCTGGGCGGCGGCCGCCTGGCCGAGCGTGTTGCCGCCGAGGTCGGCGTAGCTGGCGTTGACGACGATCGGCACCGGCGAGTAGACGATGTGCGACCAGATGTCGACGGCCGCTTGGAACGCGGCCTGAGCCTGCGGGCCGCTCGCGGCGCTGGTGAAGCCGGCGTCGTAGTTGACGACCCACGTCGAGCGGGCCGGCCCGTCCGGCGGGGCGGGGACGAGCGAGGCGGTCGTGCCGTCCGACGCGGTCACGCTCAGGGTGCCGCGGGACTTGTGCGCGACGGGGGTGTTCCGGCGCTTGATCGCGGTGAAGTGGGTCGTGACCTCGTGCATGCCGGGGATGCGCGCCGACGGCTGCTGAGACGACTGGGCCGACGACGTAGTGACCGCGGCGGCCGCGTCGACGGCCGGCAGGGCGGCGGTGCCGAGCGCGGCGGCGAGCGCGACGGTGCCGAACCGGCGCAGCAGGGGGCGGGACGGTGGCGTTGTGGGCGGCACGCGGTGGCTCCTCGTCGAGTCGGTCGACGCCCCCGTGACGGCGCCGTACCAAGCCTCACCCGCGTGACGGTGGAGCGGCTATGACGAGATGTGACCATTTCGCGTGGTATCGCAACACTCGTTGCCATCTGGTCGGCTGTGTGCGCATCGGCCGCGGGCGGCGCCGATAGCCTGGCCGGGCCGCACGCGCGGGGCGATAGCTCAGTGGGTTAGAGCGGGGGACTCATAATCCCTTGGTCGCAGGTTCGAGTCCTGCTCGCCCCACCACGGTGTCAGGGCGCCTCGACGGTTGCCGGCACGAAGTCCGCGACCAACTCGACGAGTGCTTCCGGCTGGTCGAGGGCGACGAAGCAGGCGGCGTCCGGCACGGTTTCGACGCGGCAGTCCGGGATCAGAGCCGCGAGGCGGCGCGCGAGCTTGACCGGGAACGCCTTGTCGATCTCTCCCCACACGAGCATGACCGGGACCTTGACGTCGGGCAGTGCCTCCGCTGCCCGCATCGTGTGCCGGGTGTTGACGCCACGGAGGACTTTCGCCGTGTCCCGCCGTACGGCGCGGTCCCGCACGATCGGCGCGCCCCAGGCTTCGGCGATCTCGTCCGAGACGCCGGTCTTGGTGATCCAGCCGAGTGCGAGCGGGCTCTGCCGGAGCTTCCGATTCTTCAGCAGGCGGGCGACGCGCGGCAGCAGCCACGGCACGTAGCCGAGTGCCTGCAACGGCCGGAACATCAGCGGGAAGAAGTAGCGGAAGCAGTCGCCACTCGTCATCACTGCGCGGTCGATGACGCCGGGGTGCAGTGTCAGTACCAATTGGGTCAGCGCCGTACCGGTGTCGGTCGACACTGTCGTGACGGTCGGGAGACCGAGTGCGGCGATGACGTCGGCGATGATCCGGGCGAGGCCGGGCGGGGTCAGGTCGGTGCCGGCTGCCATCGCCGACGGGTGTGCGCCCATGGGGAGCGACGGCATGATGACGCGATAGCCGCGCGCCGCGAGCGACCGTGCGAACGGTTCCCAGATCTGCCAGCTGACCAGCACGCCGTGCAAGCAGACGATCGGAGTGCCGGCGCCGATCTCGTGCATCTCGATCTCGCCGGCGGGGATCGACACGCTGCGGACGGTGATCTCGTTCGTCATGGCGGCCCACTATACCGACCGGCAGTCGGTTGGAAACTTGGGGTCGGCGAACGGTAGGCTCCGCGGTCGTGACGGGCCGGTCGCGGCGCGACGAGTACGCCGAACAGACTCGCGTGGCTGTGGTCGACGCCGCGGTGTCGTTGTTCGCCGCCAACGGGTACGCCGCGACCACCATCGACGCGGTAGCCGCGAAGGCGCGGGTGGCGAAGGGTGGTGTCTACCACCACTTCGCGAACAAAGCCGAGCTGTTCGAGGCGGCCTTCATCGCGATGGAAGAGCGGTTGCTCGCCCGCATCACGGTCGCGATCGACGGTGCCACCGATGCGGAACAGATGGTCACCTCCGGAATCGACGTGTTCCTTGCCGAGTGTTGTGAGCCGGACTTCCGGCGGATCGCGCTCCTGGAAGCGCCGATCGCACTGGGCTGGGTGCGCTGGAAGGAGATCGACGAGCGCTTCTTCCTCGGCCTCATCAGGGCGGTACTGGACGACCTGGCATCGACCGGCCGTTACGAGATCCCGGACGGCGACCTCACGGCTCGCATGCTGCTCGCAGCATTGACCGAGGCGGGCCTGGCGGCGGCGACCGCCAGCAGGCCCAAGGCCGAGGTCAAGCGCGCGAAGGGCGTGATCCTGCGGATGTTGCACGGACTTCGCGCCGGCGCTTGACGCAGCTCGGGCAGGAGCGGAGCCACATCTCGCGAACCTAGACGTTGCCATTGACCCGCTCGGGCGTACTTATCCGAGAGGGCAACGGAAGGGGTGGGCGTGACGCGGAGCGGGTTCGTACGGTCGCTGCTGTGCGCGGGACTGGTCGTCTCGGGGCTGGGTTCGCTGGCCGCGAACGGGGCGCGCCCCACCGGCGGTACGACGCTGCTCTCCGCGTCGATCGTCACCGGAAAGCCGAGCACGACGGGCAGCGTGATCTCGGTGACGGCGACCAGCAACGACGGCCGGTACGTCGTGTTCGACAGCAGCGCGGCCGACCTCGTGCTCGGCGACACCAACACCGTCTCCGACATCTTCGAGTACGACCGGGTCGCCCGCGCCCTGACCCGCGTCTCGGTGTCCAGTGAGGGCCTGCAGGGTCTCGGCATCACCGGCGACCCAAACGACCCGAACCACCCGGTGCCGCACGGGTCGCTGTTCCCGGCGATCTCGGCCAGCGGCCGGTACGTCGCGTTCTACAGCGACGCTGTGAACCTCGTCCTCGGCGACACCAACGTCACCGACGACGTCTTCGTCCACGATCTCGTGACGAAGAAGACCGAGCGGGTGTCGGTGGCGACCGGCGGTGCGCAGGCCAATGCCGCGTCCGGCGGGTCGATCGCGATCAGCGGCGACGGCCGGTACGTCGCGTTCGTCAGCTCGGCCACGAACCTCGTCGCGAACGACACGAACGGCGCACCGGACGCATTCGTGCACGATCGCAAGACCGACGTCACCAAGAAGATCAGCGGCGCCGCGGGTGTGACGGCCGGCTACATCGCGTTGAGCCAGGACGGGCGGTACGTCGCGTACCCGGCGGGCTCGCCCCGGCAACTCATCGTGCACGACATGAAGACCGGCAAGGAGAAGCGCGGCGACCTCCTCGACGGCGGCAAGGTGCCGACCTCGACCCCGGGGGCGAGCGGTGCGTGGCTCGTGCGGGGCGCGCTCAGCGCGAACGGCCGGTACCTGTTGTTCTCAAGCTCCGACGCGTACGTGCCGGCGCGGACGTCGATGTCGACCATCCCGGGCTTCCCCGGGGGCGAGCTCTACCGGCACGACTTCGTGACCGGCCACACGCTCCGACTCACCGTGACGAGCGCCGGCGAGGAACGGGACGGCGGCACCAGCCTCGCCGACGGGGCACTGAGCCCGGACGGTCGGTTCGCAGTGTTCAGCACGCACCAGCAGTTCGACGCCGCCACGAACCCGACGTGCGTGCTGTGCTCCGGATTGACGGTGTACTCGCACGACTGCGACACCTACACCACGACCGCGCAATCGGTGACCCTCGACGACGCGGTGACGCGCGACCTGCCGGCGGTCGGCACCGCCGGGCCGAGCCCGTACGCATACTTCCCGAGCATCAGCGCGGGCGGCCGCTACGTCGCTCTCGCCGCCAACACGTATCCGCTGCCGGGAAGCGTGCCGACGGCCGGCAACCTGAACGCGTTCCTCCGGGACCGCGGGCCGGTGAGCGGGGTCGGCGAGATCTCGGTCGCTAACGCGGCCGGCTTCGCGAGCACCGGCATCCTCGCGCGACCGGACTCGCTCGCCGACGTGAGCGACCTCGAGACGGCGCGCGGCGCGAACCTCGACGGCGCGGCGCTGATCGCGCGGCCCGCCGAGGGCGATCTGCTGGTCCGGCTCGGCGTCGTGCAGATGCCGGCGTTCGGTCTCGCCGACGCGAGCCTGCTCTACGTCATGGGTCTGCGCGCCGGCCGTACTACGTACGAAGTGCGCGCGCAGAAGGTCGGGCTGACCGCCCGGTTCGGGCTGTTCCGGCAGACGGGGTCCGGATGGATGCACGTCGCGGACCTGCGCGGCGGCTACGGCACCACCGGCGACGAGGTTGTCGTGGCGGTCCCGTCGAGCCTCGTCGGTGCTGCGCGGCAACGGGTCGTGGTCTCCGACATCAAGGCGACGACCGGCATCGGGACGTTCGACACCGGCGTCGTGACCACCCTCGACGCACTGTCGCTACAGGCCGGCTGACGCAGGAATCCCGACCACGGCGCCGAACGTCGCCGCCATGCATCGGTCGTTCAAGCGGGTCGTACTCACACTGGCCGCGTTGTCGTCGGTGATCGCGCCGACGCTGGCCGGCGCGGCCGGGCCGTCCCCGACCGACACCGTCGCCTCGACGACCGCGTCGGCGCCGCTGCCGGACGAGACCCCCGAGACCTCCGGCTGGATCCAGCCGGACTTCGTCGACGACCCGGTCAACCCGGTGCACCAGTTCACCGCGCAGACCGACAACAACGGCCAGACCGACCGGGTCACGCCGACCGTGATGCGCGTCGACGACAAGATCGCGAACCCGCTCGATCGGTGGTACCTCTGGGTCTGGCGGCACGGCGGCCCGACGTATGACGCCGGTCACGGCGGCCGCATGGATCTGCTCACCGCGCCGCGGCTCGAAGGCCCGTGGACCGATCGCGGTTTCGTGACGCCGGTTAACCCCGACCCGGCCGGCTACGGCCCATACTCGTGGACCGGCGGGGACGTCGTCTGGTCGCCGCTGCACCAGAAGTTCTACTCGTTCCCGCACGCGCACAAGACCGGCTGTGTCACCGGGGTCGGCGGCTGCTCGCTCGACACGTTCGAGCAGGAGTCCCCAGACGGCGTCAACTGGACGACGCTCAACGGCGGGCTTCCCGTCGTACCGGCCGGCCCGTCGTCGTACGACGCGTTCGAGACCGGCTACGCGAAGGTGCTGCGGCTCGACCAGCCGGACGGCACCGAGAAATGGCTGATGGTCTACCGGTCCGGGCGCCAGTGCGCGTCGTGCGCCAACAACACGCACGAGTACTACACGCTCTCGGTGGCCACCGCGAACGACGTCACCGGCCCGTGGACGAAAGCGTCGTACAACCCGATCTACGACCCCTTCATCGGCGACGACACCGGGCAGAACAAGGGCGGCGGCCTGATCGGCATCGACGCGATCACCCGGTACGACGGCTACTACGAGATGGTCTGGCAGGACGGGTTCCTCGGCGACGTCTACCTGACCCGGTCGACCGATCTGCGCAACTGGACCGACTTCGCGCCGCTCGGCACCCAGAAGCTGCGCCCGACCGGACGCAACCGGTCCGCGCCGATCTTCGCGTCACCGCGCGGCCCTGACGCGGTCGTCATCGTGGGCGCGGATCTGGTGTGGGACGACCAGGTTGGCGCGCTGACGCTGGTCTATCTCAGCTGGGACGCCGCCAACCTGGAGAAGCCGCCGGGCACGGTCAGCGTCAACATCGCCCGCTCGGTCACCGGCGGGCAGCCGTTGGTCGGCCGCAACGACTGAGCGCTCCCCAACGGGTCGAAATCGTTACGGATCGCGGGTTCGCGCGTTGATCACGTTGACCCGACGGAGAGGGAATCGACCCGTGCCCATCGTTCGCCGCGCGCTCGTCGCCGGCATCGCGTGCTCGCTCGCCGCCACCGGCGCGGCCCTCGCCCTTCCGTCGAACGCGTCGACGACCGCGACGACCGCCAAGCCGGCGGCGCATCACCCGAGGTTCATGCCGTCGCTCGGCGACCCGATCCAGCCCCCGGCGCCGCCGTGTGTCGTGCCCGAGACGAGCGTGCCTGGCGTCGGCGACGTCGGCCCGTGCGTGTCCGCGCCCGAGGCGTTCGCGACCGGGCAGCCGATCCCCGGCAACATGGCCTACTGGGGCGGCCGGGTGCAGGTGCACCCGAAGATCTACCTCGTCTTCTTCGGCTGGAACCGGCCCGGCGCCTTTGACTACTGCACGCCGAGCACGCTCGCCGAAGGCACGATCAAGCTGACGCTCAAATGTGACCCGGACGGCGCCGGCAAGCAGATGGCCGACTTCGTCTCGCAGCTCGGCGGCACCCGCTGGGCTGGCGTGCAGTCGCAGTACTACCAGATCGTGCAGAACCACAAGACGTTCATCTCGAACGACAAGAACCAGCTCGGTGGCATCTGGATCGACGACGTCAACAAGACGTCCGCGAAGATCAGCTACCACGACATGGCGAGCGAAGCCGAGCGCGCGGCACTGCACTTCCACGTGTCCGCGGCGCAACTCATCAACAGCAACTTCGTCATCCTGCAGCCGAAGCACTTCAGCGACCCGCAAGCGCAAGCCAGCGGGTACTGCGCGTTCCACGACCTCATCGAGCCCGCGGTCGACCCGGCCGACTACAAGGGCCTCAAGCCCGGGGTGCCCTACACGAACATGCCCTACGTGCTCAACCAGGGCAGCGGCTGCGGCGAGCACCTCGTCAACAAGGGCGCCAACGGCAAGCTCGACGGCTTCACCGTGGCGCTCGGCCACGAGATCGAGGAAACCGTCACCGACCCCGGCGCCGAGGACCACATCGGCGGCGTCAACTACGGCGGCTGGTACGACCCGTTCGACGCCAACGAGAACGGCGACAAGTGCGCGTACGTCGGCGAAGAGCCGTTCACCGGCACTGCGCTGCCGGAGCCCGGCGCGGCCGGCAACATCAAGGGAAACCGCGGCGGGACGTTCGCCGTACAGTCGCTCTGGAGCAACGAAGCCGCCGGTGGCGCGGGCTACTGCGCCGGCACCGACAGCGACCTGCCGTTCTGACCGCGACGCCGGCCCGCCGGCGCGCGATACTCGCCGGGTGCGCGACATCCGGCTGCTGCTCACCGCCGCCGCCGTCCTAGCGGCGTTTCTCGTCGTCGAAGTCGTCGTCGCGATCGTCGTCGGTTCGGTCGCGCTGCTCGCCGACGCCGGTCACCTGCTCGGCGACGTGCTCGCATTGCTGATGGCGGCCGGCGCCGCCCGGTTGGCCCGGCGCGCGGCCGGCGGCCGCTGGACCTACGGGCTCGAGCGCGCCGAGATCCTCTCCGCCGCGGTCAACGGCGTCACGCTGGCGATCGTCGCCACGGTCGTCCTCGCCGAAGCCGTACGCCGGCTCGTCGAACCCGCGCACGTGACCGGCACACCACTCGTCGTGGTCGCGCTCGTCGGGCTGGTCGTCAACCTGGTCGCGGTCGGCCTGGTGAGCCGCGCCGACCGGCGGTCACTGAACATCGCCGGCGCGCTCGCGCACGTCGTCACGGACGCGGTCGCGCTGGCCGCGACCCTGGTCGCCGGCGTCGTGCTGTTGCTCACCGGTTGGCGGCGCGCCGACCCGGCCGCGTCGCTGGTCGTCGTCGCGCTGATGGCCCGCTCGGCGGCGACGCTGCTGCGCGCCTCAGGACGGGTACTCCTCGAAGGCAGCCCCGAACACGTCGACCTCGGCGAGCTGCGCCGGCACCTGCTGGAGACGCCGCGCGTGGTCGACGTGCACGACCTGCACGTGTGGACGGCGGGCGCCTCGCTGCCGATCCTCACGGCGCACGTCGTCGTCGAGGACGCGGCGTTCGGCGACGGCGGCGCGCCGGCCCTGCTCGACCACCTCCAGCAGTGCCTGGCCGGGCACTTCGACGTCGAGCACTCGACGTTCCAGCTCGAACCGGCCGGCCATCTCGCCCACGAGCTGGGAATGCACTGATCACCGGGACGCGACGTACGCTGAACTCGTGATCCTCGCGGTGTTCGCCCTGCTGGTCCTGATCTTCGTGATCCTGCCGCTCGCCGGCATGGCGATCGCCTGGGTGATCTGGACCGCGCTCATCGGCATCGTCCTCGGCGCCCTGGGCCGGCTCATCGTCCCCGGTCCGCAGCCGATCGGCGTGTTCGCGACCATCGCGTGCGGCCTCGTCGGCTCGCTCGTCGGCGGCATCATCGGTACGGCGGCGGACCTGCACCGGATCGCGACGTTCCTCGTCGAGCTGGGCATCGCGGCCGGGGCCGTCATGGTCTGGGCGGGCACCCACCGCCGCCAGGTCGGCCGCGGCCGCAGCCGCGGCGTCATCGACGTCTGATCACGAGGCCTTCCGCCGTACGTCCGGGTCGTCGAGCAGGCCGAGCGCGTCGAGCAGCAGCCGAGCGGATTCCTGGTCTTCGGCCCGCCCGCACACGACGAGCGCGGCGCGGCGGCGGCGGTCGGCACTGACCGGGGGGATGGGGGAGTCGTCGAGGCGAGGCACCGTCATGCGCAGGCGCCTACCCCAGTCACACCAGCCTCACTCCCACGATTTTTTGCATTCACCCGGCAGGAGTAACGGCGGCGGCGGCCGAAATACCTAACGACCCCCAGCTCTCCATGGCGTGGCCCACGGTCCGGGCCGCGCCACGTCCGCCCACGGCAAGGAGACATGGTGTACCCGCTTGACGGCGATGCCGCCGACGCGCCGCCTACCGCCTACCTCGTGCTGACCTTGAAGCTGACCGAGGAGGCCGCGCAGGTGCCGGTCATCGAGGTGATCCGCGCGGTTCGCACCGCCGCGGTGTCGCTCGCCGCGTCGCGCGGCGAGCAGCCGGCGCTGGAAGAGGTCGAGGAGGCCGCGCGCAAGCGGCTCGGGCTCGCCGGCTGAGACCTACCGCCCGGTCTGGGCACTTCGTACGACGTCGACGCACGGGGCCGACGGATCGCACGACACCGTCTCCACCCCCGGCGTCGCGAGCAACTGCTTGACGAGCTGGTCCCGTTTCGCGAGATCGAGCGTCGCCAGCACGAGCCGCAAGGACGCGTGTACGGCGGACGCCGGCACGCTCGCGCTGCACGTGTAGAGGCGCTGGAACTCTGCGTACGCCTGCGCCTCGGTCTCCTCGAAGACGGCGGCGACGTCCGGCAGCGCGGCGACGCGGTCGTGCAGCTGCGGCAGCGAGACGCCCGGCTTGACGAACACCGAGACGTCGACGGTGCCGACCCACGGCGAGCGGCGGCCGGCCGTCGTACCGTTCACGTCCGGCGGGCAGCTGCTCGGCGTCGCGACCGGCTGCGCGAGAAAGCCGTCGAGGTCGGGATGCCCGTGCACGGCGTGGTTGTCGGGCAGCGGGGGAGCCGACGATCCGCACCCGCCGGCCGTGCCCGTCACCGCGACGACCGCGAGTGCCGTCGCGAACCCCCAGCGGCGCACGTCAGCGTTTGCGCAACGCGCCGCGGACCGAGTTACCGATGAACAGTGCCCACCAGACAAGGCCGGTCAGGAAGATGACCGCGACGAGCGCGAGCAGCAGGTAACGCACGCAGGCAACTTACCTCGCGGGGCTGCCGGCTACACGTTCGACCAGTGTGCAGAACGCGCACACGGCTGCCGAGCTCGGCGATCCGCACCGGCTGCACACTCCGACGAGCGCGCGTTCCTCCTCCGCGACGCCGTCGAGCACCGGCAGCATCTCGTCGAGGAACTTCAGGTAGAACGTCGCCTTCACGCCGGGCGAGCGCTCCTCCATGGCGTTGAGCGTTTCCTTGTAACGGAGGTGCTTGTTCCCGGCCGCCATCGGGCACTCGTCGACGAGGTAGTCGATCCGGTTGACGACGCAGTACGCCGCGGTCTCGCGCTCGCCCATCCGGATGAGTGGTTTCACTCGCCGGGCGAAGCCGTCGGTCGCAGCCAGCACCGGTCGCTGCCGCGCGAGGTAACCGACCTGCCACTGCAGCACGTTGCCGAACAGCACCGCCGCTTCGTCGTCGAGGTTGTGCCCGGTCGCGAGCACGTCGTAGCCGCCGTCGAGGGCGGCGCGGTTGAGCAGGTGCCGCTTCGACAGGCCGCACGCCGAGCACGGGACCCGTTTCGTCGCGCGGGCGGCTTCCGGGATCGCGAAGCCGTGCTCGTCGGGAATGTCGACGACGTGCAACGTCAAGCCGTGCGCCTGCGCGAACCGTTCGGCGTACCCGCGGCTGGTGTCGCTGTAATCGCCGATGCCGAGACCGAGGTAGACGCCGTCGGCCCGGAAGCCGAGCGCGACGAGAATGTGCCACAGCGCCAACGAATCCTTGCCGCCCGAGATCGCCACCAGCACCCGCTCGGAGTGACCCATC
>Ga0207690_10000755_pt1 | contig 20878 bp, 14 predicted proteins | sample KBSC23metaG_FD_184315 | JGI IMG/M metagenome (GOLD analysis project Ga0207690, IMG submission 184315) | Corn rhizosphere microbial communities from Kellogg Biological Station, Michigan, USA - KBS C2-3 metaG (SPAdes) (version 2) | ecosystem: Host-associated > Plants > Roots > Rhizosphere > Soil ...
GGGCTGGACGCGGCGGTTGGCGTGCGGCGAGGATTGGCGCTTGCCGCCCCGCAGGATGGCCACCACCGTGGCGTCGCCCTCGGCCAGGCTGCGCAGGTAGCCGACACTGCGCTTGTCGGACGTCCAGCCGGACGGCACCTCAACCTCGGTGACATAGGCGTTGTTGGCCAGGGCCGCGTCCAGGCTTTCGGTCGGCGCGCGGCTCGTCGGCAGGACTCGGTAGGCAAAGGCCAGGAAGACCACGCCCAGCGCGGTGAGGCCCAGGCCGACCGGGGCGAAGTCGTACATGCCGAACGGCTTGCCCAGCACGTTCTCGCGCACTTCGCTGACGATGATGTTCGGCGAGGTGCCGACCAATGTGACCAACCCGCCGAGCAGGGAGGCAAAGGACATCGGCATCAGGAGGCTCGATGGCGAGGTTCCCGTGCGCCGCGCGGTCTGGAGCGCGATCGGCATCAGGATCGCGAGCGCACCGACGTTCTTGGTCGCCATCGACAGCAGCGCTGTGGCCGCGACGAACACCGGAACCTGCGTGCGGGCGCTCTTCAGCCGCGGCGCGATCGGCCGAAGCATGGCCTCGATGACGCCCGACCTGGCGAACCCGGCGCTCACCACCAGGGCGCAGGCGATGATCACGACCACGTCGTTGGCGAAACCGTCGAAGGCCTTCTTCGCCGGCGTGAGGCCCAGCAGCACCGAGGCGAGCAGCGCCGCCAACGAGATCACGTCGTAGCGGAACCGGCCCCAGACGAAGCCGCCGATGGTGACGATCACCAGCCCGAACGCCAGCGCCTGCTGGTGGGTCACGAACGCATCCCTCCGACGCTAACCATCGACACCTAACGCAGCGGCGGCGGTAAAGCTGCGCCTTGCGGGCGGCCGAGGCTCACCCAAACGCAAGGAGCCCGGCCTTTCGGCCGGGCTCCAAACGTCTCACCGAACCTTCGGTGATCGAGATCAGAAGTTGATGTCGATCGTCGAACGGCGGTTCAGCGGTTCCTTGACACCGTCGCCGGTGGCAACCGCCGGAGCGGTTTCACCCTTCCAGTCGACCGACAGGGCGGTTTGGGCGACGCCCATCCCGACCAGGGCGTCGGCGACGGCCTTGGCGCGGCGTTCCGACAGGCGGACGTTGTAGGCCGCCGAGCCGGAGGTGTCGGTGTGACCGACGACCACGACCTTGGTGGCGTGACCGGCGGACGCGTAGTTCGCAGCTTCCTGCACCACCGACTGGGCTTCCGGCGTCAGGATGTACTGATCGAACGGGAAGTAGACGATGAACTGCTTGGCCTCATAGGCCGGCGCCGGAGGCGGCGGAGGCGGAGGCGGCGGGGGAGGCGGCGGAGGCGGAGGCGGAGGCGGCGGGGGAGGCGGCGGCGGCGGGGGAGGCGGCGCAAACGAGTAGCGCAGGCCCACGGTCACCGAGCTGTCGCGGTACTTGCCGGAGAAAGTCCCCGGTTGCAGCGCGCCGGTGCCAGCCGAGTCGAACTGGCCTTCCGAGCCGCTCAGATAGCGGTAGGTCGCATCGACGTGCAGGCGATCCGTCGCCTTCCAGGCCACGCCGCCGATGACTTGCCACGCAAAGCTCGTGTCGCTGTCGTCGATGTGCAGGTTCTGGATGGCCGGGTTCGCGCCGGCGACGCCGGTGACCACGCCCGTAACGTTGGAGAACTGACCGTCGGTGGTCAGGTTGACGTGGTGGACGCCGACGCCCGCGCCGACGAACGGATCGAGGACCCAGTCCGGGCCGATGTCGTAGAGGACATTGCCCATGACGGTCCAGGATTCGATCTTGCCGTTCGGCGAGCCGCATTTCGGCGAAGCGGTGGTGCGCACCACGCCGGGCGTGCAGAGGCCGACGATCGCCTGGGTCGTGCCGCCGCGCACCGAGTCGATGTCGCCGGGCCGATAGCCGGCTTCGAGTTCGACGCGCCAGTGGTCGCTGAACTGATAGCCGAGACGGGCGAAGCCCGCCCAGTCATCTTCCTGGTTGAAGCGCCAGGTGTACTTGATGCCGTTGGCGGCCAGATTGGACGAGTCGGCCTTGATGCCTTCTGGCCAGTGGTAGCCGATATCGGCCGCCCCATACCAACCGACTTGCGCAACGGCCCCAGACGCCGCGAACACCGCGGCCATGGCGGCCCCTGCCAGGAGTTTGAACTTCATAATCAGAGCCCTCTCATTGCCCTCAGTGCTGCGGCCAATTGACCCAGCTTTTCTTATATCAAGGCCCGGAGGTTGCGTAAGTGTCACCGAAGCCACACTCGAACCTCAATCTCGCGGACCCCAACCCTTGCCGGACGCTATACGACTATCGCCTCACGGATCAACGCCATGTCGCAAGTTGATCGCGTGCTCGACAGGAAAACTGGCGTGTCCAGCTGCCGCCAGTCTGTCCTTTTCTCTAACAAGCTATCAGCCGGTGTGGCCCACGGCTTCTCGCCGGGAGGCCGAACGTCACCGATAACCTTGGAAGAACTTGTAAATTTGCATCATTGCCGCAGGCGGCACGTCGACTTTCCGACACACGGACAGGCCAAGCCCTGTCGATCCGGATTGCGGCCCCGCGCAGCAACATCCGCGCCCCTTTACTGATCCGCGCCCCATACGCGCTCACCCTGCAACGTGGACGGCGCCGCTTGGTTCCCGCGGCAGGCCGGGAACGGACCATTTTCCGGCGCCTTTCCGGCGCCGTTCAGGCTTCGCGATTCGCCCGCCGCGCGCGCGTGCGCCCGCCCAGGGCGTCCGGCCGGTTCAGGACCTTGCGGAACTCGTCGCGCCGCTCGTGGATCGAGGCGATCACCAGGCCCATCGGCACGCCGATCTCCACCAGCAGGGCCTCGGAGAGCTGGAGGCTCGCCTCCACGGTCTCGGGCACAGCGTCGGTGGCGCCGAGGTCGTAGAGCCGCTGGGCGTGTCGGGCGTCGCGGGCGCGGGCCACGATGGTGAGATCCGGACGCATCGAACGCGCCACCGACACGATCGCCTCCGCACCGTCCGGATCGTCCATGGTCACCACCAGCGCCGGCGCTTCGGCCAGGCCGCAGCGGGCCAGGAAATCCGGCCGCGCCGCGTCACCGAAGAACAGCTCCTCGCCGCCCCGGCGGGCGGCTTCCACCAGGCGCGCGTCCTGCTCGACAGCCACCCAGGGAATGTCGTGCCGGCGCAGCATGTCGCCCACCAGCCGCCCGACCCGGCCGTAGCCGGCGATCAGGACGCGCGGCTCCAGCGGTGCGTCGCCGACCGCTTCAGGCAGGTCCGCCGGCGACACCCGCCGCCCACCGATTCGCGCGCCCAGCGCCGCCAGGAACGGAATGGAGATCATCGACAGGGTGGCGGCCACCAGCAGCGCCTGGCCGAGCAAGCGGTCGACCAGTTTCTCGTCCATCGCCTGGCCCAGGATGACGAAGGCGAATTCCCCCGCGCCGGCCAGCAGCAAGGCCGCTTCCGCCGCCGCGCGGGTGCGCAGGCGGAAGAGCTTGGCAAGCGTGAACACCACCGCCCCATTGACGGCAGTCAGCCCGGCGGCGGCCCCCAGGATCTCGGCCGGCCGCGCCAGCAGCAGCGGCACGTTCAGCCCGATGCCGATGGACAGGAAGAAGAGGCCGAGCAGCAGGCCCTTGAACGGCTCGATGGTCACCTCGACCTCGTGGCGGAACTCGGTTTCCGCCAGCAGCAGGCCGGCGATGAAGGCGCCGAGCGCCATGGAAAGCCCGGTCAGCGCGCTGACCAGCCCGGCGCCGATCACCACCAGCAGGCAGGCCGCGACGAACAACTCCTCGCTCTTGGCGCGGGCCACGGACCGCATCATCGGCCGCAGAAACAGGCGCCCGGCCACCAGCAGAATCGTGACGCCCAGCACCGCAGGCGCGAAGGCCAGCAGCAGGTCCGGCGACAAGGTCACCCCGCCGCGCCGTCCAAGGATCGTGAGGGTCACCAGGATCGGCGCCACTGCCAGGTCCTGGAACAGCAGCACGGAAAAGGTGGCGCGCCCGGCCAGCGAATGCTGCCGCTTCTGCTCGGCCAGGATCGGCATGACGATGGCGGTCGACGACAGCGCCAGCGCCGCCCCGATGGCGATGGCGGCCCCCAGGCTCGCGCCCAGCGCCAGCGCGGCCCCGGCCGTGATCGCCAAGCTCAGCGCCACCTGCGCCGCGCCCAGGCCGAACACGAAGCGCCGCATCGCCCGCAGGCGCTCCCAGGAGAGCTCCAGGCCGATCATGAACAGCAGGAACACCACCCCGAACTCGGCGAGTTGGGCGACCTCGCCCGGATTGTCGATCGTGAAGGCCTTCAGCCAAGGCGCCTCGTCGGCGAGGCTGCCGAGTCCGAATGGGCCGAGCAGCACGCCCGCCAGCAGGAACCCCAGGATCGGCGAGACCTTCCAGCGTCGGAACAACGGTACGACCACGCCGGCGGTGGCCAGAAACAGGACCACGTCCTTGTAGGCGCCAGGTTCAACGTGAGGCGTCATGCAGTCTCCAGATGGGGCAATCTCCAGATAGGGGTCCGCGACTATGGCGCAGCCCGGCGGGCTTGAGAAATCGCGCCATCGGCGTAGTTAGGGCCGCCATGTCTCCCAGCCGCCACGACGCCCGGCACGACCGGAGGGCGCTCGCCGCCCTCTTCGCCGTGTTCGCGCTGATGGTGCAAGCGCTGATCCCTGCCGCCGCCATGGCGCGACCCCAGGCGGACGAGGCGCAGGTCATCTGCACCGCGAGCGGAACCCAGGCCGCCGCGCCGCATGGCCAATCCGCGCCGCACAAGGGCTTTGGCGGCATGCCGTGCCAGGATTGCCTGGCGGCCGCCATGGCCTGCGTGACCACGCCGGCGCTCGCCGTCCTGCCGGTCGCCTATGTCACCGCGCGCGTCGAACACGCCGCGGCCGCGCCCCCGCTCGAACTGCGCGCCCGCGCACCGCCCCGCCCGCCGGGCCAAGGTCCGCCCACCGCCTGAACCAGACCCCATCGCGTCGCGCCCGGACGGGCGCGGACCCATGTCTGCCGTTCAGGATCCAACATGCCCTTCCGACATCACGCGTTCCGCTGCGCCCTGCTCGCCGGCGCGGGCCTTTGCGCCTTCCCCGCCGCGGCGCTGGCCGACGAGGACGCGGGCGGCGACCGCAACGCCGCCACCGTCTCCTCCGTCACCGTCACGGCGCCCTCGTCGATCGCCAACCTGTCCGACGTCCCCAACACCATCTCGACTGTCACAGCCGAGGACGTGGCGCGGACCATCAGCATGGTCACGCCCGAGGACGCCCTGCGCTACGTCCCCAACGTGTTGATCCGCCAGCGGCACATCGGCGACACCCAGTCGCCGATCACCTCGCGGACCTCCGGCGTCGGCGCCTCGGCGCGCACGCTCCTTTATGTCGACGGGATCCTGATCTCGGCCCTGATCGGCAACAACAACACCAGCGCCTCGCCGAAATGGGGCTTGATCACACCCGACGCTGTGGCGCGCGTGGACGTGCTGAACGGCCCCTTCTCGGCGGCCTTCGCCGGCAATTCCATCGGCAGCGTCGTCACCTTCGTGACCCGCATGCCGAGCGACCTGGAAGCGCACGCGCAGGTCCAGGGCGCCGGCCAGTCCTTCTCCAAATACGGCGACGACCGGACGTTCGGCACGGCCCGCGTGGCCGCCGACATCGGCGACCGATTCGGGCCGCTGGCCTTCCGCCTGAGCTACAACCACCTCGACAGCCGAAGCCAGCCGCTGAGCTACGTCACGGCCGCCACGCCGGCGACCGCGAGCTCCGCTGGCATCCCGGTCACCGGCGCCTTCGTCGACGCCAACCGCGCCGGCGTCCCGATCGCGGTGCTGGGATCTGGCGGCCTGGAGCACCAGGCACAGGACAACGCCTCGGGCCGGCTGACCTGGGACATAACGCCCGCCCTGACCGCCGCCTACACCTTCGGCCTGTTTGCCAACGACGACCGCTCGGGCGTGAACAGCTACCTGCGCGACGCGGCCGGAAACCCGGTCTACGCCGGCGCGCTGAACATCGGCGGGCGCGCCTACAACATCTCCCCGGCGAGCTTCTCCAACGGCGTCTACCACCTGGGCGAGACGCAGCTCGCGCAAGGCCTGTCGCTCAGCTCCGACACCGACGGCGCCTTCGATTTCGACCTGACGGCGACGAGGTTCGACTATCTCAAGAGCCACCAGCGCACGCCGTCGACGGCGCTGCCGGGCGGCTTCGCCGGCGGCGCCGGGACCTACGCCCGACTCGACGACACCGGCTGGTTCACCCTCGACGCCAACGGCAGGTGGCGGCCGAACGCTTCCCACACCCTGAGTCTCGGCGCGCACCAGGACAGCTTCCGCCTCGACAACCCCAGATACGCCCTCAGCGACTGGCGGGGCGGCTCGCCCGGCGCGCGGCTGTCGACCAGCGAGGGCCGCACCCGCACCCGGGCGCTCTGGGTCCAGGACGTCTGGTCGATCGTCCCGCAAGTGAAGTTGACGGTCGGCGGGCGTTACGAGTGGTGGCGCGCCTACGACGGCCTGAACGCCTCCGCCTCGCCGCCGCTGGACGTCCGCCAGCCGACCCTGAGCGACGAGGCCTTCTCGCCCAAGGCGGTCCTTGCCTGGTCGCCCACCGGGAACTGGACCTTCAAAGGCTCGGTGGCCATCGCCAACCGCTTCCCGACGGCCAGCGAGCTCTACCAGGCGGTCACGACCGGCACGATCCTCTCCGTGCCCGATCCCGACCTGAAGCCGGAGCACGCGCTCTCCAGTGAGCTCTCGGCCGAGCGCAGCTGGACCGACGGCAGCCTGCGGGTCTCGGTGTTCGACGAGCGGATCCGCAACGCCCTTTTGTCGCAGACCGCTCCGCTGGGCGCCTTCACCGCCAGCTTCGTGCAGAACGTCGACCGCACCCGGGCCACCGGCGTCGAGGTAGTCGCCCACCAGGAGAACGTGCTGGCGCCAGGCCTCGAGCTCTCCGGCTGGATCACCTATGTCGACACCGAGATCGAGAAGGACGCGGCCCTCCCGGCGGCGGTCGGCAAGCGATTGCCGCAGCTTCCACGCTGGCGCGGCGCGGCGGTGGCGACCTATTCCCCGACGCCGACGCTCGATCTGACGCTGGCCGCCCGCTACAGCGACCGCGCCTTCGCCACGATCGACAACAGCGACCGCCACGCCGACACCTACCAGGGCTTCGGCGCCTTCTTCGTGCTCGACGCCCACGCCCGCTACAGGCTGAACGACCACCTGACGGCCGGTCTCGGCGTCACCAATATCAACGACCGGTCCTACTTCCTCTTCCATCCGTTCCCGCAACGGACGCTGATCGCGGACCTGAAGTACACCTACTGACCTGGCCGGCGCGCCCGCCGCGCCAGCCCCTTTCTTTTGGAGGCCCGACATGAAATTCGTCTTCGCCGCGGCGGTCGCGATCGCCGGCCTTCCGCCGCTTTCGGTGAGCGCCCATGTGGTCGTCGCTCCGGCCATGGCCGCGCCGGGCGCGACTGAGACCCTCAACTTCATCGTCGGCCACGGCTGCGCCGGCCAGCCGACCACGGCGCTTCGCGTCGAGTTGCCCGCGACGGTGACCTCGGTCCAGCCGCAGCCGAAGGTCGGATGGACGCCGACCGTCGACGTCCTGGCCGATGGCGGGCGGGCGGTAACCTGGCGCGGTGGCGCGCCCTTGACCAAGGCCGATGGCTTCGCTGTGCGGGTCCGCCTGCCGGGCCAGGGCGGGCCGGTCGCCTTCCCGGCGGTGCAGTCCTGCGGCGAAACCACGGTGCGCTGGGACGAGCCGGTTCCGGCGGACGGCCCGAAGCCGAAGCGCCCCGCGCCGACAGTCACCCTGGCCGCCGCAGCCGTCGCGGCTGCGCCTGCCGCCTCGGCCGGCGACAAGCGCCTGCCCACCGGCGTCCAGCGCCTGGCCGATGGCGGCCTCGCGGACGCGGCAGGCAAGCCGCTCTACACCTTCGACTTCGACACCATGGTGGGAATGTCGCACTGCGAGGAGGACTGCGCGCAGATGTGGCCGCCGCTGCTGGCGCCCAAGGGGGCCAAGCCGTTCGGGCCCTGGACCCTGATCCCGCGTTCGGGCGGGCTCGTCCAGTGGGCGTACAAGGAAAAGCCCCTCTACACCTATTCAAAGGACTGGCCGGGACAGCCGGCCACCGGAACGGAGGCCCCGAGATGGAAGCGTGCGAAGTAGGCCGCGAGTCCTCGCCCGAAACCCTTGTCCGTCAAGCGCGAGCCTCTATGACCGAGCGCATGCGAAACCTCACATTGGCCGCGCTCGCCGTGGCGGTCCTGGCCCCGATCCCGGCGAACGCGGCGGCCCGCATCGAGGTGTTGCAGCCCTGGAGCCGCCCCGCCGTCGCGGGCACGAACGGCGTAGGCTACATGGTGCTTGCCAACCACGGCCGTTCGGCCGACGCCCTGGTCAAGGTGGAGAGCCCGCTGGCCGAGCGGGTCGAGATGCATTCCTCGGCGATGACCGGCGGCGTGATGTCGATGAAGGCGCAGACGCGCGTGGCGGTGCCGGCCGGCGGCCGGGCCACCTTCGGGCCCGGCGCCTATCACCTGATGCTGATCGGGTTGAAGAAGACCCTGAAGCCCGGAGACCGCGCGCCCGCGACGCTCACCTTCGCCAGCGGCGCCAAGGTCAAGGTCGCCTTCGCGGTCAGCGCCGGCATGGGTCCGCCGGCCATGGCGCCGATGAAGCCCTGAGACCGGTGTCACAATCGGTCGCGCTTTCTGACCAAAATGTAACATCCTAACGCCGCCCTGCGGGGGCATGGTCGCGCCACGTCAATTTACCGAAAGTTCCTCGCATGAAGACCTACTGGCTGGGCGCCGCCGCGGTGGCCGCCCTCCTGGCCGCTGGCCCTGCACCGGCTCAAACCAAGACCCCATCGGCGCCGGCCCAGGCCGCGGCCGCCCGCCCTGCAGCGGCGGCGGATCTCTCCAAGGCCGCGCGGCTGGGAACCTGGGGCTTCGACCTCACCGGGCGCGACACCTCGGTCACCCCCGGCCAGGATTTCTTCCAGTACGCCAACGGCGGCTATGTGAAGGCCCTGTCGATCCCCTCGGACCGCGTGAGCTACGGCGCATTCGACGTCCTGAACGAGCTTTCCCAGAATCGCCTGCACGTCCTTCTGGACAAGGCGGCGGCCGAAAAGGCGGCCACCGGCGACCAGGCCAAGGTGGGCGCGCTCTACCGCAGCTTCATGGCCGAGCCGCAGGTGAATGGCCTGGGCGCCCGGCCGATGGCCCCCGATCTCGCCGCCATCCGGGCCGAGAAGACCAAGGCCGATGTCGCCCGCACCATGGGCAGGTCGCAGCACGTCTTCGGCGGCTCGATCTTCGCAGCCTCTGTGCAGGTCGACGCCAAGGACCCAGACCACTACGCCGTCTACCTGAATCAGGCCGGCCTCGGCCTGCCTGACCGCGACTACTATCTCGAGGCCGGCTTCGCGCCGAAGAAGGCCCAATATGAGGCCTATGTCGCCAGCATGTTGACGCTCGCCAAATGGCCCAATCCGGCGGCCAACGCCAAGGCGATCGTGGCGCTGGAGACCGAGATCGCCAAGGTCTCCTGGAGCCGCGCCGAGCAGCGCGACGACAACAGGATGTACAACAGCTACGAGACGGCGAAGCTCTCCCGGCTGGCGCCCGGCTTCGACTGGGCCGCCTTCATTTCGGGCGCCGGGCTGACCCGGGCCACCCGCGTCGTCGTCCAGGAAAACACCGCCTTCCCGAAGATCGCCGCCCTGTTCGACAAGACCCCGCTCACGACACTCAAGGCCTGGCAGGCCTTCAACCTGGCGGACCAGGCCGCACCCTACCTTTCCAGGCCCTTCGTCGACGCGCGCTTCGAATTCCGCGGCAAGGTGCTGACTGGCCAGCAGGCGCAACAGCCTCGCTGGAAACGCGGCGTGCGGCTGGTCGACAACCAGATCGGCGAGGCGTTGGGCAAGCTCTATGTCCAGGCCTATTTCCCGCCGGAGAGCAAGGCCAAGATGCTGGCGCTGGTCGGCGACATCCGCACCGCCATGAAGGGCCGGATCGAGCGCCTGGACTGGATGAGCCAGCCCACCAAGGCCAAGGCGCTGGAGAAGCTCGCCGCCTTCACCGTCAAGATCGGCTACCCGGACAAGTGGCGCGACTATTCCGGCCTGACGATCAAGGACAATGACCTCTATGGCAACGTGAACCGCGCGGTGACCTTCGACTGGAACTTCCGCGTCGCCCGCCTGGGCGGCCCGGTCGACCGTTCGGAGTGGGGCATGACGCCGCCGACCATCAACGCCTACTACAATCCCACCGGCAATGAGATCGTGTTCCCGGCCGCCATCCTGCAGCCGCCGTTCTTCGACCCCGACGGCGACATGGCCATCAACTACGGGGCCATCGGCGGGGTGATCGGCCACGAGACCACCCACGGCTTCGATGACCAGGGCCGCCGCTACGACGGCTCGGGCCGGCTGACGGACTGGTGGACCGCGGAGGACGCGAAGAAGTTCGAGGCCCAGGCCGCAAAGCTCGGCAAACAGTACGACGCCTTCGAAGTGCTGCCCGGCGCCAAGATCAACGGCGAGCTGACCATGGGCGAGAACATCGCAGACCTTGGCGGCCTCTTGCTGGCGCTCGACGCCTACCACGCCTCCCTGCACGGTCAGCCGGCCCCCGTCGTCGATGGCCTGACCGGCGACCAGCGGGTGTTCCTGGGCTGGGCGCAGGTCTGGCGGGGCAAGACCCGCGACGACGCGCTGCGCCAGCAGTTGGTCTCAGACCCGCACTCGCCGGAACGCGCCCGCGTCGACGTGCCCATGCGCAACATCGATGCCTTCTACGAGGCCTTCGGCCTGAAGCCCGGCGACAAGATGTACCTCGCCCCCGCCGACCGCGTCAGGATCTGGTGAGTTCTCGAATCATCCCCCCTCTTTAGGGAGGTGGACCGAGCGCAACTCGGGACGGGTGGGGTGCGTGGGCCAGGCTCGGACTCTGAGCTTGGACACGACTTCCCCACCCCGGTCGGCTGGGCTGACTCGTCCCTCGCCGAAGAGGAGGGTGAGTTTTGACTCACCCGCCAAAACCTTGCTCCAGGCAAAAATTTGGCCCGCTGCGGGGGATAATCGCAACGGGCCTTATTTGAGCAGTCGCTCTGATCAGAGCGGGCGTTTCCTCCCCGAAACGCCGGAGATCCAAGGTCTTGTGCCTTCGTGTCTCTCGCAAGGTCGAAGGAACGGCAATTTCCTGCCCGAGTCAACGGCGCTGGACCCCTGAACGCGCATGGTGCGATCAGTTTTTTGCGAGGTTTCGAAATTTTACACCGTCTTTTGACGAGAGCGTCAAAGAACCCGGTGTTGCAGCTTTGCGAAGGACGGACAGGCCACGTCGAAGACGAACTCCGGCTGCGATATCGTGACGGGCCCCAGTCCGGCGGCGGTCAGCGCCGCAGCGGCCTTGGCCACGCCGCCGGCCTCGATCAGCAGGCCATTGGGCCGCCGCGACGCCCCGCCCGCCACCAACCCCTTCACGACCTTGGCCTCCGTGGCGGAGCCGGCGGACGGCCACACCAGCGTCGCGTGGGTCAGCGCCGCGGCCCGCGCCTCGACGGCGCGCAGCAGCCGCTCGGCCGTGGCCAGCTGATCGGCGCTCCAGGCCGCCTTCAGGCTGGCGGTCAGTTGCGCCTGGCTCTTCAGGATCAGGCCGTCGGACAGCACCTTCAGCCCATTGGCGGCCAGCGTCGCGCCGGTGGTGGTGATGTCGACCACCAGCTCCGCCGCGCCGGCGGCGGGCGCGCCCTCGGTGGCGCCGCCCGATTCCGCGATCCGGTAGTCGACCACCCCATGGCGGGCGAAGAAGCTGCGCGTCTGGACCAGGTACTTGGTCGCCACGCGCATCCGCTGGCCGGTGCGGGCGAGGTAGTCGTGCGCCACCTCCTCCAGGTCGGCCATGGTATCCACGTCGAGCCAGCTCTTCGGCGCGGCGACCACCAGGTCGGCGCGGCCGAAGCCCAGCGGGCGCAGCAGCAGGACACGGCTCTCCAGATCGCCGCGCTCGCGCAGCAGGTCCTCGCCGGTGACCCCGATATGCGCCTCGCCCGCGCCCAGCGCGTCGGCGATGTCGGCGGCCGACAGCAGCCGCACCTGCGCGCCTGGTAGGCCCTTGAGGCTCGCCAGGTAGCCGCGCGCCCCACCGCTGACGGCGAGCTCCAGCCCACAGTCGGCAAGCCATTCCTCGACCTGCTCCTTCAGCCGCCCCTTGGACGGCACGGCGATGATCAGGTCGGCCTTCTGCGGCTCGCTCATGCCTCGCCTCCCGCGAACGCGCGCCAGGGACGCACAACGCAGCCGACCGCGCGGGCGTCCGCGGCCCCGCCCAGCCGCGCCAGCAGGCCGTCGTATCGCCCGCCGGTCGCGACCGGCCGGTCCTCGCCCAGGGCGGCGCTGCGTACCTCGAACGTCAGGCCGTCGTAGTAGTCGAACGCGTGGCCCAGCGCCGGGGCGAAGCGCATGCGGTCGCCAGGGATTTCCGCGAGCTTCGCCAGCCGCGCGTCCCACTCGCCGAGCGCGGCCTCGAGGCCCCGGCCCTTGCCCGCCAGGCCACGGACCTGCCTCAGCCCGGCCGCGGGCGCTTCGGAGATCGCCATGAAGGCGCGGATCGCTGCGGCCTGCTCTTCGCTCAGGGCCGGCGCGGAAGCCGCCTCGGCGCGCCGCACGAGCCGCGCGGCGATCTCGCCGGCCCCGCGGCCACCGACCGGCTCGACGCCGGCCAGCGCCCAGACCTCTTCCAGCAAGGCCGCCGCCCGGACTTCGGAAAGCCCCGACAGCATGGCCGCGAGCTCGCCGCCGCCCGCGGCGGAGGGGGCTTCGCCGGCCCGCGCCAGCTCGGTGTTCAGCAGCCTTGGGCGCCCGGCGACGCGCTTCAGCCGCGCCGCCAGGGCCTCGGGCAGCGCCAGCGTCTCGATGAAGGCCGCGAACAGGCCCACGTCGCCAAGCCACAGCGTCAGGTCGTCCCGCCCGCCGGCCGCCGCCGCGCGCCACGCCAGCCCGGCGATCTCCGCGTCCGCCGCGACGGTCGATCCGCCGCCTGGCGCGAACAGCTCGACGCCGAGCTGCACGAACTCCTCTGGCCGGTCGCCTTCCGGCGCGGACCGAAAGGCCGGCCCTTCGTAGGCGTAGCGCCCCGCGCCGGCGCCGCCTTCGATGTGCTGGCGCGCCACGGCGACGGTGAAGTCGGGGCGCAGGCAGGCCTCGGCGCCGCCCTCGCCCTGCACGACGAACAGCCGCGCGCGCATCGCCTCGCCGGCCAGGTCCAGCAGCAGGTTCAGGGGTTGCAGGATCGGCGCGTCGACGGGCGTCGCGCCCGCTGCGGCCAGCGCGCCGCGCATTGCCGCGAGCGCTTCGGCGGGAACCGGCGGTTCAGTTCTCACGGCTGCCCCGCCGTGTTCTGGGCGTCCACGATTGCGCGCACCGTCGCCACCAGCTCGGCCCGCGGCACGGTCATCTGTCCCGGACGCTCGGCCCGCCAGGCGGCGTTGTCGCTGACGCCGGCAGCCAGCTCGCGGCCCAGGTCCAGGTCCTTCAGCGTCACCGTGCCCGCCGCGAACTCGTCGCCGCCGATAATTACGGCCGCTGGCGACAGCCGGCGGTCGGCATACTTCATCTGCGGCCGCATGCCCGAGGTCCCGAGATAGACCTCCGCGGCGACGCCCGCCGCGCGCAGCTCGCCGGCCACGGCCATATAGTCGGCCATCCGCGCCTGATCGAGCACCAGCACGACCACCGGCCCGCGCGCGTCGGCCGCCAGGTCGCGGCCCGCGGCCCGAAGCGCCGCCGCCAGCCGCGTCACCCCGAAGGAAAAGCCGGTCGCCGGCGTCCGCTCCCCGGTGAACCGCGCCACCAGATCGTCGTAGCGCCCGCCGCCGCCGATCGAGCCGAACCGCATCGGCTGGCCGCGTTCGTCCGTGGTCTGAAGTAGCAGCTCCGCCTCGAACACCGCGCCAGTGTAATATTCCAGCCCACGCACCACCGATGGGTCGAAGGTCGCCCGCTCCGCGCCGACGCCCATGCTGGCCAAGGCCGCGTCGATGGCCGCCAGTTCCGCCAGGCCTTCGTCGCCCTCGGCCGATCCTCCGACGACATTGGAGAGCGCATCCAGGGTCGCGCCGCGCCCGCCGGCGCCCGCCGCCGTGAAGGCCAGCACCCGCTCGGCCGCCGCCGCGTTCAGCCCAGCGCCCTTGGTGAAGTCGCCGGACTCGTCCTTGCGGCCCTCGCCCAGCAACAGGCGCACGCCGTCCGGCCCCAGCCGGTCCAGCTTGTCCACCGCGCGCAGGACGACGAGCTTCTGCGCCTCGCTGGTCACCCCGGCCGCCGTCATCAGCCCGTTGAGCAGCTTGCGGTTGTTGATCTTCACCACCGCCGAGCCGGCCGGCAGCCCCGCCGCCTCCAGCCCCGCCACCGCCATGGCGATGATCTCCGCGTCGGCTTCCGGACGCGCCGAGCCCACGGTGTCGGCGTCGCACTGCACGAACTCGCGATAGCGGCCCGGCCCCGGCTTCTCGTTCCTCCACACCGGCCCGAAGGCGTAGCGGCGGAACGGCTTGGGCAGGCTCTCCCAGTTCTGGGCGGCGAAGCGGGCCAGCGGCGCGGTCAGGTCGTAGCGCAGCGCCATCCATTGTTCGTCATCGTCCTGCAGAGCGAACACGCCCTCGTTCGGACGGTCGGCGTCGGGCAGGAACTTGCCCAGCGCGTCGGCGTACTCGAACGCGCCGGTGTCCAGCGCCTCGAAGCCGTAGCGCTCATAGACCTGCGCCACCGCGGCCAGGATCTTGCGCTCGGCGGTCAGGTCGCGGGCGCGGCGGTCGATGAAGCCGCGCGGACTGCGGGCTTCGGGGCGGGCGGCGTCTGAGCTCATGGGCTCGCGCTTAGCGGTTGCGGCGTCCGCGCTCAAGAAAGCGATTGGGGAAGTCGGGCTGTCCATCGTCTGGTCCTGGTGAAGGCGGCGACGGACGGAGCTGGATGTCATCGAGCCCCGTCCGCGGATGCGGGGCTCGGAGAGGGTCGCTTTAGGCCAAACGATCCCGTGCCGAACCCGCGAGGGTCGGATGGTGATGGCCGTGATGATGCGCGAAACCGCTCATGGGGCGTGGCCTATAGCGGAGGTTCGTAAACAAAGCGAGTCAGCCAAGCCACCGGCCTCGCCCTTCAAACTCCGTCATCACCCGGCTTGTCCGGGTGACCCATCCCGAATTCGTTCCGCAGCAGATGAATTCGCCGCGTCGGGCTGGATGGCCCGGACAAGCCGGGCCAAGACGTGGCGTCGCGACAAGAAGCTACCCGCCCAGCCGCCCGATCAGCGCCGCCGTCGACGGGTCGTGTGCGCCACGGGGTCCGCCCTCCAGCTCGCCCAGCACCTTGGTCGCCAGGCTCTTGCCCAGCTCCACGCCCCACTGGTCGAAGCTGTTGATTTCCCAGAGCACGCCTTCCACGAAGGTCTTGTGCTCGTAGAGCGCCAGGAGCGCGCCCAGCCTTTCCGGCGCAAGCCGGTCCAGCAGGATGAAGGCCGAGGGCCGGTCGCCCGGGAAGGTGCGCTGCGGGGCGAGGGTGTCGATCTTTTCGGCCGCCAAGCCCTTGGCCTCCAGCTCCGCGCGCACCTCGCTCTCGGCGCGCCCGACCATCAGGGCTTCGGCCTGGGCGATGGCGTTGGAGAGCAGGATCCGCTGCGCCGCCGGGTCGCCCTCGGAGGCCTCGCGCGCGGCAATGATGTCCACCGGGATCACGTCGGTCCCCTGGTGCATGAGCTGGAAGAAGGCGTGCTGCACATTGGTGCCGGCGTCGCCGAACACCGCCGCCGCCGTCTCATGGGCGACCGGCCGGCCGTCGGCGGTCACCCGCTTGCCATTCGATTCCATCTCGAGCTGCTGCAGGAAATTCGGCAGCAGGTGCAACCGCTGAGCATAGGGCACGATCGCGCGAACCGGCCGCCCCATGCCGTTGCGGTTGAAGACGTGGGCCAGCGCCAGCAGCACCGGCGCGTTTTCGTTGAGCGGCGCGCTGCAGAAGTGGTCGTCCATCGCCGCCGCGCCAGCCAGCAGGCGCTCGAAGGCTTCCGGCCCCAGGCCGATCGCGCAGGACAGGCCGACCGCAGACCAGACCGAATAACGCCCGCCCACCCAGTCGTGGAAGCCGAACACCTGCTCGCTCGGCACGCCGAACTCGGCGACCTCGTCGAGCGCGGTGGACACCGCCACCAGTTGCGCGTCGCCCGCCGGCCCCAGCGCGGCGCGCAGCCAGGCGCGCACCGTATGGGCGTTGGTCATGGTCTCCTGGGTGGTGAAGGTCTTGGAGACCACGATCACCAGGGTCTGTGCGGGGTCGAGGCCTTCGAGCGCGAACGCCGCCTCCGCCGGATCGACGTTGGCGATGAACCGCACGTCGATCACCGAACCCACCGGCCGCAGGGCCTCCCAGACCAGCCGCGGCCCGAAGTCGGAGCCGCCGATGCCGATGTGCACGATCGACCGGAACGGCCGCCCGGTGGCGCCCTTGACCGCCCCGGCGCGCACCCGCGTGGCGAAGTCCAGCATGCGCGCCCGGTTCGCCTCGACCTCGGCGGAGACCGGCTCGCCCTGGGCGTGGAAATCCGCGCCCTTCGGCGCCCGCAGGGCCATGTGCAGGGCCGCGCGGCCCTCCGAGGCGTTCACCGTCTCGCCGGCGAACAGCCGCCCGCGCGCCGCCTCCACGTCCGCGGCGGCCGCCAGCGCCAGCGCCGCCTCGGCGTCTTCCAGCGACCAGGGCTCCTTGGAAAGGTCGAGCTCAAGCCCGGCCGCAGCCAGGGTCAGGCGCGCCAGGCGGTCCGGCTCGGCGTCGAACAGGGAGACGATGCGCCGGTCCTTGGCGGCCGCGGCGGCTTGGTTCAGGCGCGCCCAGGCGGCGGTCAGGTCGGTCAAGCGGTGCCTCTCGGATCCATCAGTCGGCGGAGTTGTATTTCACGCTGCAGCCATAGGGCTGAGACACCGGCGTCGCCACCGGCCGCCCGGCCTTCAGGTCGGCCAGCGCCAGGGCGACATAGGGCTTGGCGCCCTTCAGGCTCTCCGGATCGGCGTAGGGCCGGTCGTCGATGCCGCCCATGTAGGCGATCTTACCGGCCTTATCGATGACGAACATGTGCGGCGTGTTCTTGGCCCCGTACTCGCGGCCGATGACGCCGGCGCCGTCCAGCAGGATGGCGGTCCCGGCCCAGTGCTCCTTGGCGGCCCAGGCGCGCGCCGTCGGTCCGGTGAAATAGCCCTGCATGTCGGGCGCCGACGAGGCCACGGTCAGCCAGACCACGCCGTCGGCGGTCTCCTTGCGCTGCAACGCCTGCATGGTGCCCGAACCATAGTGCTTGCCCACATAGGGACAGCCGGAGTTGGTCCACTCCAGGACCACGGTCTTGCCCTTGAAATCGGCGAGTGAGCGCTTGTGGCCGTGGGCGTCCATCGCCGAGAACACCGGCGCGGCCTGGCCCAGTTGCGGCAGGGCGAAGGCGGGCGTCGCCAAGCCCAGCGAGACGGCTGCGGCGAGAAGCGTGCGGCGAAGGATCATCCAAAGCCCCTTTACTCTAACTACGGTCGGCGGCCTCCACCGCCTTGACCACGATGTCCGGCGTCAGGATCGACGGCAGGATAACGCCGTCAGCGCCGTTGGTTCCATAGACGAGGTAGAGCGGAACGCCCGCCCGGCCGTGACTGGCCAGTTCGGCGGCGATGGTGGCGTCGCGCCTCGTCCAATCGGCCTTCAAATAGGCGACCTTATGGCGCGCGAACGCCTGCTCCACCGCGTGGGTGGAGAGCGCCACCTTGTCGTTGACCTGGCAGGAGACGCACCAGGCGGCGGTGTAGTTGACGAACACCGGCCGACCCTGCGCGCGCAGTTCGGCGACGCGGGCGGGGCTGTACGGCTCGGACTGCAGCTCGCCGGCCTTGCCCTGCGGCCAGGCCACCGCCGCCACCGCCAGCGCGGCCAGCACGCCGGCGCCCGCCGTCAGGACGAACGGCTTGCCGCCCGCCGCCGCCCCGCGCTGGGCGAGGCCGGCGAGCCAGGCGGCCAGCGCCACCGCCACGGCCGCGGCGAAGAGCTTGGCGAGATCTTCCGCGCCTGCCTGCTGGGCCAGCACCCAGGCCAGCCAGGCCGCCGCGCCGTACATCGGGAAGGCCAGCGCCTTGCGGAACGTCTCCATCCACGGCCCGGGCTTGGGCAGGCGCGAGAGCAGCGCGGGCGCGAAGGCGACCAGCACGAAGGGCGCAGCGAAGCCGATCCCCAGGGCCAGGAAGACGGTCAGCGCGGCGGCCGGCGTCTGGGTCAGGGCCCAACCGAGCGCCGGGCCCATGAAGGGCGCCGTGCAGGGCGCGGCCACCACCACCGCCAGTGCGCCGGTGAAGAAGGCGCCCAGCGTCCCGCCGCGGCTCGCCAGGCCCGAGCCCGCGCCCTGCAGCGAAGTCCCGACCTCGAACAGCCCCGAAAGGTTCAGCGCCACCGCCAGCATCAGGAGCGCCAGCACCGCCACCACCGGCGGCGACTGCAACTGGAAGCCCCAGCCGATCGCCGAGCCGGCGGCCTTCAGCGCGATCAGCGCGCCGGCCAGCACCAGGAAGGTCGCCACCGACCCGGCGCCGAACGCCAGGCCTTGCTTGCGCGCCTCGGCGTGGTCGCCGCCGCCGTGGCCGGCGAGGGAGGCGGCCTTCATGGCCAGGATCGGGAAGACGCAGGGCATCAAGTTGAGGATCAGCCCGCCCAGCAGGGCGAAGACCGCCGCGGCCGCCAGCCCCAGGTCCGCGCCGCCCGCGGCCTTCGCCGGAGGCGGGCCCAGGCCCGACGCGCCCGGCGGCGGCGCGCCAGGGGCCGCGGCAACCTCATAGGCCTTGTCGCCCACGGCCAGAACGCCCCCCATGCTCGCCGGCTGGTGACCGCCCTGGAAGCTGTAGCCGGGCGCCAGCGTCAGCGTCAGGCCGTCCTGCCCCCGCTCGATGGCCTGCGGCTTGGCGTGGTCGATGACCGTCGCGTCGAAAGGAAAGAAATAGGCGCCGGCGAGATCCGCTCCCTTCAGCGCCGCGCCGGTGATGGCCAGCGCCACCCCGGCCGGACGTGGCTGGAAGACCGCCGAGAGGCCGGCCGGCTTCGGGGCGGCGGCCAGGGTCTTGTCGATCGCCCCGCCCCATGTGGGATCCTGCGGCGCGGAGGCAGGCGTCACCGGAAGCGTCAGGCTGAGGTCGTCGTCCTCAGGCACGCAGATCTCGGCGCACACCAGGAATGAGGCCCGGGCCTTCAGCGTGATCGGCTCGCCGGGCCTGGCGCTGGCCGGCGCCGTCAGCGCTACGGGCAAGAGCACCTCGCCCTCGTAGCCATAGTTCATCAGCGGCCCGACCGGCACGCGCCGTGGCGTGGGCCAGATGAACTCGGACGCCTGCCAGCCGGCCGGCAGGTCCCACTTGATCCGCGTCGCCTCGCCGGAATCGCCGGAGTTGCGCCAATAGGTGTGCCAGCCCTTCTGGATCTGCTGGCGAAGCGCGACGTGGATGGTCTCGCCGGGCGCGATCCCCTGACGCTGCGCGACAAGCTCGGCCTGGACATGCCGCGCCGGGCCGGTTTGGGCGAACGCCGCGCCGCCCACCCCGATCGCCGTTATGAGCGCGAGGAGTACGCCCGCCGCAAACCGCATCATCGCCCAATACGCCCTGTCGCTTACGGCAGCTATTCGGTCTGCCGGCCCTATCGGTTACGGGGGCTATATGGCGCCGCACGCCGAACGGCGCAAAGCCGCGCTCGACTTCGCCCGCGGCGCACCGCCATGATCGGTGCTTCCGTCCGCGACAGATCAGGGACCCGCCCGCCGTGCCAGCCTCCTTCGACGACATCCAGATCGGACAGGTGGTGTCGCTGGGCGCGGCCGCGGTGGAGCCGGAGGCGCTGCAGCTCTTCGTGGCCGGCTTCACGCCAGGCTGGGCGGTGGAGCGCGGCGCGCCCGACGCCATGGTCTACGCGATCTGGGCCAAGCTGGACGCGGTCGCCCACACCGACTGGCCGCAGACCAAGCGCCTGGGGGTCGATGCGCTGCGCTGGGTGCGCAACCCACCGGCCGGCGAACTGCTGCGTGGGCGCATGACCATCATGGCCAAGGACCCGGTTGGCGAAGGCAAGGGTATCGTCATCGCCCAGCACGACCTTCTCGACGAGGCCGGCCGCCTGGTCTTTTCCTGCCTGACTCGCAGCGTCTTCGCGCGATAGATGAAACAAGATGCTCCCCCTCAGGGGGAGCTGTCGCGGAGCGACTGAGGGGGTTTCATCAGCCAGCTCACCGGCTGAAACCCCCTCCGGCCCTCTGGGCCACCTCCCGAGGGGAGGAGCTTGTTTTAGGCGTTGGCCGCTTGCGGCGCCGAGCTTGCCCGGTAGAGCGCCAGCGCGACCAGCCGGTCCCAGCCGACCAGCGACACCAGGTGGGCGTAGATCTGGGCCAGCGCGCCGTTGCCGCGGATCTCGACCAGCTTTTCGGTCGGCAGCGCGTTCAGCTTCTCTTCCGACACGCCGAAGTATTCCGCGATCTTCTGCGGCTCGCCCGTCGTGCCGTCGCCGGTCGCGGGCGTGAAGCTGGCGGTTTTCATCTCGAACAGGTCGAGATCCTTCAGCAATTGGACGAAGCTCTGGGTCCGCTGCCGCTCGACCTCGAAGTTGTTGCAGAACTCGATGCAATTCTTGGTGTACTGGCTGGGCTGGCCGTCGGCGTCGAAGAACGGCTGGTCGAAGTCCTTGTCGACGACGAACTCGGCGCCGCGATCGATGCACAGCACCATCTGCTTGGCGTTGTCGTCGTTGGCGAACACGAAGGGATAGCGGCGGATGTAGGCGGGGATATAGACGCCCGG
>Ga0207690_10000759_pt1 | contig 20828 bp, 7 predicted proteins | sample KBSC23metaG_FD_184315 | JGI IMG/M metagenome (GOLD analysis project Ga0207690, IMG submission 184315) | Corn rhizosphere microbial communities from Kellogg Biological Station, Michigan, USA - KBS C2-3 metaG (SPAdes) (version 2) | ecosystem: Host-associated > Plants > Roots > Rhizosphere > Soil ...
CGGAGCGCTGTCGGTCCAACTTTATAAAGAAGAAATTGAACGGGCTTTAAAAACCCGTGGCGTGGGCGGGTTCCAGTTGCTTGATCTGCACGATTTCCCAGGCCAGGGAACAGCATTGGTGGGTATATTGAATGCTTTTTGGGATAGTAAAGGATTAATCACACCGCAGGATTTTCGTAATTTCTGCGGTCCGGTAGTGCCGCTTATTCGTTTTGAAAAGGCCACGTATAACAACAATGAGCGTTTTGAAGCCTCTGTCGAGATCGCCAATTACAGCGATCATCAAATGGACGATGAAATTTGCTGGTCAGGCAGTTCTGCTGATGGCCGTGTTAAATTTAAAGGTTCACTCGGCAAAAAGTCTATCCCCATCGGCAATGCCCGTGTGGCCGGTAATTTTTCAGTCGATCTTAGCAAAATAGATAAGGCTTGCATGTTGGATGTATCTGTCAACATGGGCAGGTCAAAGTATGCCAATCACTGGAAGATATGGGTGTATCCCGCAATAACTCCGGAGCCGTCAGGTAAAGTGATCTTCACGGCCGCGATAGATAGCGCCATCCGTTACCTGGAAGCCGGGAGAACCGTCATATTAAACCCGGACACGGCAGCTATTGAAGGTATAGATGGCCGTTTCGCCCCGGTTTTCTGGAGCCCGGTTCATTTCCCCGACCAGCCTGGTAGTATGGGGCTGTTAATTGATAAGAAAAGTAAAGCGTTAGCAAACTTCCCAACAGATTTTTATACAGATTGGCAATGGTGGGATCTTGTGACCCATTCCAGGTCGCTCATCCTGGATAAACTTCCGGCTAAATCAAACCCCATTGTTCGGGTAATTGATAATTTTTTTAAAAACCGCAACCTGGCTACATTAATCGAATTTAAGGTGGGTTCCGGCAAACTGATCTTGTGTACGATGGATATCCAGCATAGACTATCAGAACGGCCCGCGGCAAGGCAATTGCGCTACAGCCTCATTCAGTATGCGGCGGATAGTGCTTTTCAGCCTGTTGATGAAATCAGCACCGGTGTGCTGCGTAAGTTATTGAATTAGGAGCAAAAAGTTAGATCGTCCATGTTTTACGATCTATTATCCATTTTTAGCCAGGCAGAGAGGAGTTATTTTAGTACATTAATCATACTCCAATTATAAATACCTAAACAGAAGTTTTTAACGATATGCAAATTACAACAGCGCAACAAACGGCGAAATTTAACACTCGGTATATTCTCGGTATCTCATTTATATCGGCACTGGGCGGGTATCTATTTGGATTTGATTTCGCGGTTATTTCCGGCGCCCTTCCTTTTTTGAGAACAGCATTTCATCTATCCAGTTGGTGGGAGGGTTTCCTTACTGGTTCACTGGCACTGGGATGTATTGCAGGTTGCCTGCTGGCCGGAAAGCTGGCCGACCGTTATGGGCGGCGCCCCGGCCTGATGGTAGCGGCAGGAATTTTTGCCATTTCATCAATCGGAATGGGCCTATCGCCGGGATTAACTGTTTTTGTAGCAATGCGGTTTTGTGCCGGTATTGGCGTAGGTATGGCTTCTATGCTTAGCCCCATGTATATAGCCGAAATATCCCCGGCACATATGCGTGGTCGCAATGTCGCTATTAATCAGTTAACCATTGTTACCGGCATCCTGATCACCAACCTGGTAAACTACCTGCTCGCCGATATGCACGAAGCGTGGCGCTGGATGTTTGGCCTGGGCGTGATCCCTTCCTTGCTGTTCCTGTTGGGGGTAATCTTTCTTCCGGAAAGCCCGCGATGGTTGATCTCCATCGGTCAGACAGCCAAAGCGGTAAGCATTCTCACAAAAATAGGTTCGGAAGAATTTGCACAAACCACCGTGGCAGCTATTGATCAGTCGCAGCATAAAATCAACCAGTCGTCCTTTTCGGCGGTTTTTTCAAAGGCGGTCAGGCCTGCTGTGATCGTCGGGATCACCTTAGCGGTGTTTCAGCAATTATGCGGTATCAATGTCGTATTTAACTATACCTCAACAATTTTCAAATCGGTAGGCGCAAACCTCGATCATCAGCTATTCGAAACAGTAGCTATTGGTATCGTAAATTTACTTTTTACATTAATAGCCATGTGGCAGGTAGATAAACTTGGTCGCCGCCCACTTATGCTGGCCGGCTCAATCGGTTTGGCGGTATCTTATGTGATACTGGCCGGGCTATTAAAATATCATGCCCCAATGATCTGGATCTCGATATTTGTACTCCTGCCGATCGCGCTTTACGCAACCTCACTGGCGCCGGTAACCTGGGTATTGATTTCGGAGATCTTTCCCAATAATATCCGTGGTGCGGCCTCTTCGGTCGCCATCGTGTCGTTATGGATAGCTTATTTTATTTTGGTATTCACATTCCCTATCCTCGCTGAACACCTGGGCACTTATGGCCCGTTCTATTTATATGCTGGCATTTGCTTTTTAGGTTACCTGTTTATAAGGAGCCGTGTAAAAGAAACAAAAGGACAGACGCTCGAACAATTAGAGCACAACCTTATGGGACATTAAGAATTTTAGTTATTAGATATGAAAGTTCAAGTTTGGCAAGAAAAGGTCGTTATCCCAACTTATAAGGTAGCCGAAGCCGATAAAAATCCAATGTTTTTTGAAAACCGGGTTTACCAGGGTAGCAGCGGTGTAGTTTATCCGCACCCTGTTATCGAAAAGATAGCCGATGAGAAATTAGACCAGGAATACAGTGGCCTTTTCCTGGAGAATAAATACTTGAAAATTATGATACTTCCGGAAATCGGGGGGCGTGTGCAAATGGCTTTTGATAAAATAGCTAACCGCCATTTTATATACTACAATCAGGTCATCAAACCGGCCCTGGTAGGTTTATGCGGGCCATGGATATCAGGCGGTATCGAATTTAACTGGCCGCAGCACCACAGGCCCAGTACCTTCGATCCGGTAGATTATAAGCTCGAAGAAAGCGAAGATGGCAGTAAGACCATTTGGGTGAACGAAGTGGAAAAAATGTTCCGTACAAAAGGTATGGCAGGCTTTACTTTGTATCCCGACAAGGCCTACCTGGAGATCAAAGCACAATTGTATAACCGTACCAACCTGCCGCAAACTTTCCTGTGGTGGGCAAATCCCGCGGTGAGCGTAGGCGATCATTATCAAAGCGTATTTCCGCCCGATGTGCATGCGGTGTTCGATCACGGCAAACGTGATGTTTCCTCGTTCCCGATAGCGACAGGTACTTACTATAAAGTAGATTACTCGCCCGGAACCGATATTTCCAGGTATAAAAATATCCCGGTGCCAACATCATATATGGCCGTTAATTCCGAATACGATTTTGTGGGGGGGTATGAGCACGACACGGAAGCAGGGGTGCTTCACGTAGCAGACCACCATGTGTCACCGGGCAAAAAGCAGTGGACCTGGGGCAACGGCGATTTTGGCGTAGCCTGGGACCGTAACCTTACAGATGAAGATGGCCCGTACATTGAACTGATGACCGGGATGTTTACGGATAACCAACCCGATTTTAGCTGGCTAATGCCTAATGAAGAGAAGTCGTTCACGCAATATTTTTTACCATACCGAAAGGTTGGCCTTGTTAAAAATGCGACCAGGGATGTGCTTTTGGGTTTGGATAAGGAAAACGGGATGTTAAAGGTAACTGTTTTTGCAACGTCGGTTATTGATAACGTTCGCGTTGTACTTGCTGCCGGAGGCCAAATACTCCAGGAGTGGTCGGCATCGCTAAGCCCCGAAGCAGTTTTTGAAAAGCAAGTGGCGGCTCCTGCCGGGGCGGAGTTGCTCACGCTTTCGGTCTATGATACTTCGGGTAATGAGCTGGTTTGCTATGCAGAGTCGAATGATGAACGGGAACTTCCGGAAGCTGCAAAGCCGGCTCTTTTGCCTGAGCAAACGGATTCTATTGAACAATTATTTCTTACAGGGCAGCATCTGGAACAATACCGCCATGCCACTTACAGCCCCGTACCCTATTACCAGGAAGCATTAAAAAGGGAGTCTGGCGACATCAGGAACAATAATGCCATGGGTTTGTGGCTGCTGAGAAGAGGTAAATTCAGCGATGCGATACCTTATTTAAAAAAGGCTGTTGAGACGATCACGCAACGGAACCCAAATCCATACGATGGCGAACCATACTACAACCTGGGACTTGCCTTATGGTATATACGGGATTATAAAAACGCTTACAATGCTTTTTTTAAAGCCTCCTGGAATGCCGGATGGCAGGACGTTGCTTACTTTGAAATTGCACAGATTGATCTTAGAAATAAAGATGCCGGGCGTGCTCTGGAACATATCAACCAATCGATTGACCGGAACGCCAGAAACGGAAAAGCGTATCTGATCAAAGCAAGAGCGCTATGGATGCTGTCGAGGCCAGAAGAATCGCTGCAGGTATGCCGTGATGCATTGAAGAGAGACGGTTTTAATTTAAGCGCCGTGTTTGAATTGTACCGTAGCTTACAGGCGCTGCAAATGTACGACGAGGCTGCAGAAAGATTAAAACAACTGGAAGAACTTGGCCGCGGCCAGGCACATACATTGATTGAATATGCGATAGACTATGCCAATGTGGGCTTGTATCATGAAGCTATTGAGCTGCTTTCGATGGTCAACGACAGGCCCGAGAATGATCCGATGTTATGCTATTACCTGGCAAACTTCAATTTTCTGAAAGGCGATAATGAATCTGCGGACCGGTATCTGAAGATCGGTGCTACGGCCAATCCCGATTACTGTTCCCCAAATAGGCTTGAGGATATTGCCGTACTGCAATTCGCCATTAATAGCAATAGTGCAGATGCGAAGGCGCCTTATTACCTGGGGAATCTTTGGTACGACAAACGGCAATATGCGGATGCTATTGAATGCTGGGAGCGTTCGGCTGGGATTGACGCTACTTTCCCGACCGTATTCCGGAATTTGGCCATCGCAGCGTACAATAAAAAAAACGACCCTGAAAAAGCCCTCGTTCTGTTTGAAAAAGCTTTTAGCCTGAACCCCAAAGATGCCCGCGTACTGATGGAACTGGATCAGCTGTATAAGAAACTTAATTATGAATGTGGTACACGGCTAAACTTTTTGACCAATAATTTTGAAGTCGCGGAACAACGGGATGATCTGTACCTGGAGATAGCGGCGTTGAAGAACTACCTGGGCGACTACGCCACTGCATACCAACAAATAATGAGCCGCAAATTCCACCCCTGGGAAGGTGGGGAGGGGAGGGTATCGGGCCAGTATATTTACAGCCTGACAGAATTAGCCAAAGCGGATATCAGTAAGGGTGCTTATGACGAAGCCATTGTAAAACTTAACCAGGCGCAGGAATATCCTCATAACCTGGGCGAAGGGAAACTACCCGGCGCACAGGAAAATGATATCTTTTACTGGTTGGGCTGTTCTTATCAAGGCTTGGCCGACGCGGAAAAAGCACAACACTACTGGGCCAAAGCAACCCAGGGGCTTTCAGAACCCAGCGCGGCGATGTTTTATAATGATCAGCAACCCGATAAGATATTTTACCAGGGGCTGGCCTGGGAAAAATTAAACAAGCCGGAAATTGCCAACGTAATATTTAACAACCTGGTGAACTACGGCCTCGCGCATGAAAAAGATGAAGTACGTATTGATTATTTTGCGGTATCACTGCCTGACTTGTTGATTTTTGAAGATGATCTTAACCTAAGAAACTATATTCATTGCCGTTATATTGTTGGTCTGGGCTATCTGGGGCTTAAAAAATTAGATGAAGCAGAACTTGCGTTCAAGGATGTGATAAAAAACGATGCCATGCATTTTGGCGCGAAGACCCACCTCAGGCTCCTTATCGAAATCAAAAATACCGTTACAATATCGGTGGCGGGAAGTTAAAATTGTTATCTGCCCAGGGGGAGGTTATTTGCAGATACAACCTGGGGTACAATTTGAACCCAAAGTTCTGTGTCATTGCTTAAATTCATTCACCATATATCCGGCAGTGATGTATTTTTATGTAAGATTGATGGGAAGGAATTGGAAATTATTCCGGGTTTATCCGGGTCGGATAGCCAACTGTGCGGATGGTTCTGTTGGAAGTTACACTTTAGTTACCCGGATATATTAAAGAAAAAGAGGCTGATCATAAATTGACGATACAGCCTCTTTTAAGTTAAGGATTCTTTCAGTGCCACCCATATTTCGGGCGGCCTTTCTCAGTAACCAGGATTCTGCAACATCAGCGGCACTTTCAAAACTTCTGATTGTGGGAAAGGCATTAAATAATTTGCCGGGAAGAACACATGCATCCTTATTGATGGCACAATCTGATAGGTGTACGCCGTACCCAATGGGGTAATGGCGCCTTTAGGTGTTATCTTCATGGTGTTATTAAATCCATTACCTACGGTCATGGCAATTTTCCATCGCCTGATATCGTAAAAACGCATATCCTCAAAGGCCATTTCTGTATGGCGTTCCTTTTGAATGAACAACCTGAGATTTGCCTGGCTGATTCCTGCAGGTATGCCATATAAGTTGTCTGTGCCGGGCTGTATGCCTGCCCTTGCCCTTAGTTGAATGAGGGCAGAAATAGCATTACTTGTTTGCCCGGCTTCGTTTGATGCTTCGGCATAGTTTAACAAAACCTCTGCATAGCGTATAAGCGCTTCACCACGGGGAGTTAATCCGCCATTGCCATATGAAATATTTACATCACACATTTTACGGGCATAATATCCTGTGTTAGAGCCTATGCCGTAACCATCACTTGGTGCATTAACATAGGTATACACAGGTGCCTGAGAGCCTGAATTATTCGCGTAGTTCGATCCGTTCCAGGTTACAGTATAGCCTAAACGAGGGTCGCGGTTAACATAGGGATTGGCAGGATTATAGCCTGATGTAGGGTCTTTGATAGATTTTCCGTTGATCATATCGAAATCATCAACAAGATTTTGAGTGGGCTGTACGTTATAAGCGCCCGATCGGGATGGCGGGTTAAATGAGCCTTCATAATCGCGGTTAGGTGCCTGGGTAAATTCAAATATGATCTCGGGGCTCGTCCGGTTTAAAAATGTTGAATAAAAGCCATAACCGGGCGCTGTAGTATTGTCTACTACAAGGCTGTATTTATTCATGTTCATTACATCCAGTGCCGCCTGCGCTGCCTTGTCCCAGCGACTGGCGTCATAGGTGGGATAGCCTATAATTGATGCCAATGGCCCCGAGCTAACAATACCGCCACCATTAAACAACGGACTGGCCGCAGTTAACAGCACCCTTGATTTCAAGGCTAAGCATGCGCCTTTGGTAGCCCTTCCAAAATCCTGCGAAAGCTGGTCGACAGGCAATAGTTTGGCAGCCTCGTCGCATTCGTTGACAATATAATTTACACACTCTTCGTATGTATTCCGGGGCAAATTAATAATATCATCATTGCCATAGACCTTGTCGCCCACCAATATAATGCCTCCATATCCTCTCAACAAGTAAGAATAATAGAAGGCGCGCAGAAAACGTGCCTCCCCTATCAGACGTGTTTTGGTGGATGCTGCCAGTGGGGCGGAATTGATCTTCGACAAAAACAGGTTAACCGAACGGATCTGAATATAAGGTTCTATATAAAAATCAACGCTATTGGGGCTCCAAAGTACATTATTGGGACTTAAACTGCCATTGTACAAAATCACAGCATATTGCGCTATACCGCTATAGCGGTATTCGGCATCATCTGTGGCGATATCGCTGTTTCCATGGCTGCTGTACCGGTCTTTGCGGAAGGAAAAATTAATATTGGCATAAACACCGTTCAGAAAGCCAAGTGTTTTTACACTGTCAGAAAAAACGATATCTGCCGTTAGGCCTATATTAGTGGCATCTAAAAAGCTGCTGCTCTTTTTGCAGGATGACAAACCTGCCACCAGGAGTATAATGAAAAATAATTTTGTCTTCATAACTGTCTGTTTAAAATGTTAAGGATAAACCTAAATTGTACATACGTTGAGGCGGATAATTGGTGGTTGTGCCATTTGTAGCAATTTCGGGGTCGTAGTCATATAACGAACTCAGTTTTGTCCAGGTGATCAGGTTGGTGCCGTTGGTATATACCCGTATATTTTTTAAATGCAGGCGATCGGCAAAGGCCTGCGGCAAACTATAACTCAGCTGAACGGATTTTAACCGGATATAATCGCCACGAACATTCCAGAAATCAGATGGGGTTGTAGGGTTCGAAATTGCATTAGGCGCTGCCGACAGGATGGGGTATTTGGCATTGTCGCCCAGGTCGGGTGTCCAGCTTTGCAAGTGCACCTGTTGAAAATTAGAGCCAAATGCCTGTATAGATTCGCGCACGCCTGCCACATTAAAATTGAGTGCACCCTGGAATAAAACGCTTAAGCTTAAAGTTTTATAATTGGCATTCAGGTTGATTCCGAAAATGGTGTTGGGCAGGTTTGAATAACCGAAATATGATTCGTCGAATGAATTGATCACGCCGTCGCCATTCAGATCGGCATATTTTAAATCGCCCGCTTTAACACCTGTAGTAGGTTTAGGCACAGCAGGGTTTGCAATATCGGCAGCGGTATAAAAACCTAAATAATGGTATTGCAGGGGTGTCCCGATGGAATTGCCGGTATACATTTGATAGGGCGCTGTTGGGGATGGCTGCGGTTCATCCTGGAACACGATCTTATTTTTAGCGACACTCATATTGGCCCCGATCTTATAATTGAAATCAGTCCCTATACGATCATTATAGGCTACTTCTATTTCGAAGCCTTTATTGTTTGTTTTACCTAAGTTAACTGGTGGCAGCGACTGCCCGAATAACGCTGATACCGTACCACGTGTGGTTAATATGTCGTATCGGTTATTATCAAAATAATCAAACGTAGAAGTGACCTTCCCTTTAAACAAAGACAATTCAATACCAAGGTCGAGTTTCTTTTCCGTCTCCCAGGTCACATCATTATTTGCTAAACGGCCTTCGTAAATTGCAGCGTAGTTATTACTCGATGTACCGAAGTTAGCGTTACCGCTTTGGGTATACTGTTGAATATAGGCATATTGAAAACCGCCTATATCGCTTGACCCTACCAAACCATAAGAGCCGCGCAATTTAAGGCGGTCGATAAATTTGAGATTGTTTTTAATAAAAGGCTCTTCGGAAATATTATAGCCTGCAGATACCGCCGGAAAAAATCCATAACTTTTTGCCGAGCTGAATGTGGAGCTGCCGTTATAAGCACCGTCAAGCTCAAATAAATATTTGTTTTTATATCCGTAACCAACGCGGCCCGTTAAACCACGCGAGTTTACCGGCAGGTAGTTAAACACTCTTGAACCATTGTTTGGGTCGCTGTAAGCTAATAATGTTTTTTGGTTAAATAAGGCCAGTGCATAAATATGGTGCGCACCAAAGGTATTATCATAATTGAGTGATGCCTGGGGGTTAATGGTACGCACCGTCGTTCCCGGAGAATAACTTAAACCGTAAAAACCTATACGATAAACATTTGCATTTTGAGGGGTATAGGTGCCTGTGGTTGAATTATATATAAATGCCGGATACGTACCGCGCGATAAGGTGCGCGAAGAAGACAAGGTGCTTGCATACGCGATATTGCCTTTTATAGATAAACCTTTGGTAATAAAATCAAGCTTTTGGGTACCGCTGGCGTTAAAGTTCATATTGTTTTCAATAGTACGGTTATAGCCACCCAGGGTAAGCGCCTCTACAATATTTGGAGATGCGTACCGGTTAGGCTGCAAATAACTGTAACCCCAGCTATCATCCGGGTTTTTTATCGGATAAGCGAAAGGGGATAAAGTGAGATAGCTTTGATAAAAATAGAATACATTCTGTATACCATTAATATTAGGTACATAAGGGCTGTTCTGTTCTCCGATATTTCCAAACAGATCAACCCTTACGTTTAATGTTTTAGTTGCTGCGATATCGAGGTTCGACCTATAGTTATACCGGTTATAATAAAAGTTATTATTTACACCAGGATCACCGCCCGGAAAATCATTGAGCAGGCCGTTTTGTCTTAACATACTCAGGTTTACAAAGTACTTCACACGATCATTCCCGCCGGAAATATCAAAATTATTGCGCCATTGATAGCTGTATTTACGGAACAGTGTGCTATACCAATCTACATCGGGATGCCCGTACGGATCGTCGCCGGTGCGCCAGTGTTCCAGGTCGGCCGCAGTATAGGGCTGAGCCGTGCCATCATTAATTGCTGCCTGGTTGGCGAGTTGCGCGGTTTGATAAGCGCCTAAAAATTTAGGTATTTTGGTAGGTTGGGTCAAGCTGTACTCTGTACGATAGGTAATTGAAGGTGGCCCTATCTTTCCTCTACGGGTAGTCACCAGTATAACGCCGTTAGCCCCGCTTATACCATAAATAGCGGTGGTAGAAGCATCTTTCAAAATGCTCAGACTTTCTATCTCGTTAGGCTCAAGCCTGGCGAATTGGGCGGCGGTAAATTCAATATCATCAACAATAATTAAGGGCTGGTTATTCCCTGTGTAGGAGCTGATGCCCCTGATATAAAATAATGCACCGTCAGACCCGGGTTGCCCGCTTTGTTGTTGCGAAGTGAAACCGGGTACACGCCCGGCTAAGGTATTTTGCAAACTGGCTGATGGGTTTTCCCTGATCGCATCTCCCGAAACACTGCTAACAGCACCGGTTAATGTAGCCTTTTTGGTTGTGCCGTAACCAACTACAACCACCTCTTCCATTTTTCTCACATCAGCGCTTAATTCAATATTTAAATTAGCCGCTATATCAGCATTAACTTCTTTGGTGATATAACCGATCCCTTTAATGATCAGGATATGGCTTTTCCCTCTTAATGTTATTTTAAATTTTCCGTCCATATCGGTTGCCGCACCATTGCCAGGAGCATCCTTTTCAATAACAGATATCCCCGGAAGCGTTTCTCCTTTTTCTTTTACCTGGCCCTGTACCGTTTTATTTTGAGCGTACAGGCTATTCATGAAAATCATGAAGGTACAAATGAGTAAAAATATTTTTTTCATAATGTGTATTACATTTAATGGTTCTTTAATACCTTAATTACTGCCACCCTTCATTTTGTAACAGGTTCAAATCGGTTACAACTTCTGTATATGGCAACGGCATGGTATAATTCCGGTTGGCAAAGCTTACGGTACTTACATTCAGCGGAGCATAAGTATAGGTTGAAGTGCCCGTTTTGGTAATGGTAACTCCGTGTAAAGTTCCGTTCAGCACCTGGTCGGCAATTTTCCAGCGGCGGATATCCCAAAAACGTTGCTCTTCAAACGCCATTTCAATACGGCGCTCATTTTGTATGGCCAAACGCATTTCGGTTTGAGACATGGCAGCTTTTAATCCATATAAACTTCCTGTGCCGGCAGTAATGCCTGCTCTTTTGCGTATCGCGATAAGCTGGGTATAAGCTTCGCTGGTACGGCCTACTTCGTTCAATGCTTCGGCATAGGTTAGCAGCACCTCGGCATACCTGAACAGGATAAAATTATGATCCTGGTTGCTAAATGAGGTTTGGGTTGAAAAATCGGCCATGAATTTTTTCATATAATAGCCTGTACGGGTTTGTACCGCGGTGCCCCCCGGCCTGTCTAAGCCACCGGTAAAGGTTTGTACACCGCCGGAGCGGTTTAACCAGGGTGTTCCGTTGTAAAAAATGGTAGCGGCAAAACGCGGATCGCGACCGGTATAAGGTGCTGCCGCATTGTAACCAGATGTAGGGTCGGTAATGGCCAGACCGTTAGCCATAGGGAACGCGTCAACCAGCTCTTGGGTAGGGCTGGTATAGCCTAACCCGGTGGCGGGCGAAAATCCGATGGGCGAATTATTGCTTTCCACATCAAACGTTTTGGCACGCTCTTTAGCTAATATCACTTCGGTATTTTTACGGGCGGTAAAAACAGAAGTATAGGAAGTGGGTAGAGAATATACATTTAAAGCGATCAGGTCTTCACAGGCGGTTACCACTTTGTTCCAGCGTGTAGCATCATAAGTGGGGTATCCCGTCAGCGCTTTCATGATAGGATCTGATGACAATCCGCCTCCGTTATACAAAGGGCTCGCTCCGTATAATAAAACGCGGATCTTTAAAGCCATCGCGGCGCATCTTGTTATGCGGCCTATATCAGAATCGGCCACAGGCTCCACCCGCAGTAAGGGCTTTATCGCATCACATTCGTTTACAATATAGGCTGCACATTCGGTATAGGTGTTTCTTGGTAGTTGCAGGTTATCGGTAGCGGTGAGTACCTGGTCGCCGATGAGCGGAACACCGCCAAAACGTTTCAACATTTCGAAATATGATATGGCACGAATGAAGCGGGCCTCTGCTTTCCAGTATTGTTTTGTCGTGGCGTCAACCGGTACAATATCAATATGAGCCAAAAAATCGTTCGCGGCCCTGATCGCTCTGTATGAGTTTGTCCAACAGTTATCGGGATTGTTCTGCGAGTTTAGCCGCCCGTTGGTAAAATATTCTACCGTATTGGTAAAACGTGAGGGCACGGCATCGCCGCTGGCATCGTCCAAAAGATCACCGCCAATACGGTTATAACCATCGGGCAGGTATGAGTAAATATCGGTCAGCATCTGCTTGGCAAAGTCCCCGTTTTTATCCAAGGGGTCCCATACATTATCTTCCGTTACATTGTTTAGCGGTTCAGGTTCATATTTTGAGCACGATACCAGTCCTGCTAACATGAGGATCATTATTATTTTCCTTTTCATAATTTTTATGACTAATATTTTATAATCTGATGTTGATACCGCCGTTAACTACGCGCTGTATGGGATAACCTCCGGAATTAGTTTCCGGGTCAACCTGGTCGTAGGCGGCATGGGTGAACAAATTGGTACCACTCACAAAAAAGCGTATGGATGACAATCTGAATTTTGAAACCGCCTTTGACGACACCGTATAACCCAACTCTATATTTTTAAGCCGGAAATAGTCGCCGGAATGCATCCAGAAAGAAGAGGTAATATCATTATTTACATTAGTTCCTACGGTCACTCTCGGATAGGTTGCCGTTGTAGCCGTCGCCGGGGTCCAACGATCCAGGTTTTGAGGATAAGCCTGGCCAAACCCGTTATTTTGAAACTCCCATACGCTATTCCCAGTGAGCAGCTCATTGCGGTTGGCAACGCCTTGTACCAGCATGCTGAAATCAAAACCATTATAGTTAAAGCCCAGGGTTGTGCCATAAGTGATCAATGGGTTTGAAGTACCCAGAGCGGCCTGGTCAAGCTGGTCTATAACACCATCATTGTTCAGATCTTTATACTTAATATCACCCGGAACCGGGCTGTAACCGGCTATTTTGGCTGAACTGTTAATTTCGGCCTGTGTTTGAAATAAGCCATCGGCAATATAACCAAACGTTTGTCCCACGGGTTGACCAGTTCTTCTTTGGTAGTCATACTGGCGGTAAACCTCGCTTTGATAGATCACCTGTGTTTTCATCAAGCTGGCATTGCCTGTTATATAATAACTGATTTTGCCAATGGTTTGCTGCCAGTTTAACTGCAATTCCACACCGCGATACCTGTTGATACCTATATTTTGATTGGGAACCGTAATGCCGACGATGCTTGATAAATTCGGGTTGATCAGGAGGTCATAATACTTGTTGTTATAATACTCCACCTGGGCTGATAATTTATTATTGAACAATATTGTGCTCAAACCAATATTAAGCTTATCTGCTTTTTCCCAGGTAATGGTGGTATTGGCCAGGCCATTTAAGCGTTCGCCGCCGTATGATGTTGGTGTTGTGCCGAAATAATAGGTGCCACCGCCGGTATAATACTGGTTGTACACATAATAGCCGGCAACGTCGTTACCTGTTTTACCGTACGATGCAAATAGCTTCAAATCATTTAACCAGGATATGGCCGGCATAAATTTCTCTTTGGTAATGTGCCAGGCAAGGCCTGCGGCCGGAAAAATACCCATTGGCGTAGCATCCGGATAACGGTTGGTGCGGTTTAAACCAACAGCAAATTCTGCGCTATAGCGGCCATCATAGTTGTAGGATAACCTGCCCGAACCGCCATAATAGTTTAAAGGCAGGTCGTTGTCCGCATAGTAATTATCACTTGTTATCCTAACCTGTGCGTCTACGCCATGCAAACCAAATTGCCTTTTATAGCCAATCGCTCCCTCTGCATAAAACTGGCGGGATTGGTAGCTATTGGAGGTACTGTTTGCTTGCGTGCCATTGGTGCCGAACTGCTGATAGCTGATCACACCACCGGTATTGTTCTCCTTAAATACCGCGAATGATTTACCGCGGTTGGTGTTTTCCGATAGCGAGGAATAAGAGGATACCAAAGCCTGTGCCCACAAACCTTTTGTAAGGTCATCAAAAGATCGCCTTAGTGATACATCGCTCATAATATCGCGCTTATAATTTAAAACGTAGCCCGAGCCAACGCTTTGCGCATAGATGTTATTCTGGAAGTTGGTGGTGCCGCCGTATGATCCGTCATCATTAAAAACCGGATAAGCCAAATTAGGCGTATTCAAAATTGATGCATAAATATTATCGGTACCTACGCCCGGCGCTGAGCTGTTGATAATACGGCCGAAAAGGTTAATACCCAAAATAGTTTTTGGAGTAAGATTGATATCCACGTTGGAGCGCACGGTAAAATTATTAAAGTTGTTATTGGTGCTGTATGTATTTAACGCGCTCTGTTTCAGATCACCCTCTTGGTTCAAATACTCTAACCCAACATAATAGCGGGCAATGTTATCACCGCCTTTTATGTTCAGATCATAACGGCTGAGCACCGAACTTTTGCTGAATACCTGGTCCTGCCAGTTTACATCCGGGTGCCCGATAGGGTCTGAACCGGTTTGGTAGGCCTGCAGATCAGTAGCCGAATATACGGGTGCCTTGCCATCATTGGCCAAAGCCTCATTGTATAAGCCGGCATAGGTATAGGCATCTAAAAACCTGGGAGCCTTTATGGAAGTTTGTATCCCGGCCTGTGCGGTAAATGAAATTTTGGGCGCGCCGGATATGCCTTTTTTTGTAGTAATTACCAGGGCGCCGGCAGATGACCGCAAGCCCAACCCTACGGTAGAAAGCGCATCTTTTAAAACCGTCACCGACTCGATCTCTTCCTGGTCCAACGAGGCAAGGTTTCTCGGTATGCCATCGATAATTATCAGAGGATCCTGGCCGCGAAGTGTTAAAGCGGCATCATCGGCAGAGGGCCTGCCGCTTGATTGCAGGGTGTAAACGCCTGCCAGCCTGCCCGTAACCGCATTCTTTGTACTGGTTACCGGCATTTTGACCAGGTCGTTATTATAAACCGCCTGGGTTGAGGTGGCAGTGAGAGCCGGTAAAAGCGTTATCCCGTTGGTTGTAATCACTTTTTTTATGCTCATCACTAACGGGTTTTTACTGCTCAATGTAATAACGGGCCTGGCAGCGGCAATAATGTAAACGGCAACCGGTTGATTTTTGATCAATACGTCGATCTCATCATGGAGCAGCGCGCTTAACCGCGCCACGCCATATTCATCCGTGGTTACCAAGGCCTTTGTTCTTTTGTTATACAGCGTAACATTTGACAAAGCCGCATAATTCTCATCAATCACCGTCAGCTGGCTAACAGTAACCGTGTCTTGCTGGCTTTTCGCTACGTGCGCGAATGGCGCAGCGCCGGCATTTGCCCGGACGAATACCAGCGATCCGAGCAACATAAAAAGTGTAAATCTTTTAGTTCGTAATAATTTACTCATACAGATAATTTAAGGTGAACACATTTAATTGGTTAGCCATATCTTTTAAAAAACAGATGCATAAAGCAGTACAGTCAAACAAATATTCTGTGCAGATGACTATACCCGCGTCTGGGTAAAAGTTTATGTTGGCAATACAAATCACCCGATAAAAAACGGTATACAGGGGGGATGAATTAATATTATATAGGGGGTATTTTCAAAACGAAGGATCACATTATTATACCCAGCCTTCATCAAAGGAGATTTTAAAACATGGATTAAATTCAGCATTCAATAAAAATGTTACAATACAAACCAAAACCGTAGTTTTGATTTGCCAGTTATTTTTTAGATGCTAATTTATTTTAAGTGACAAGATCAATACGCTGCTTTTTAAAGCTTTTTGTTTTATTGGGTTTATTTATTTGTTACTGTGGTAATGCATCAGCTTCAGATCATCCGGTAAAATACCTTGGTATTGAGCAGGGCCTATCCAATAATGCAGTTACCGGCATATATAAAGATTCGCATGGCTTTATGTGGATCAGCACGTATGATGGTCTTAATCGTTATGACGGCAGCACGGTCAGGATATTCAGGAATATTTGGGGCGACAACACTTCCTTAAACAATAACCACTCCAATAAAGTAACCGGTTACGGCAACCGCATATTTGTTGGCACGCAAAAAGGGCCGGTATATTATGATTACGCAAGCTCACGCTTTTTTCCGATGCTTTATCGTACTTCACCTGCGCAGCAACCGCAGAAAATCAATTTTACGGTAAAAGCGCTGATGATAACCGTTAAGCAAGAGGTTTTCATAGGCACTGAGGATGGCGGCCTCTTTATTGGCCATGTTAATGACAGTTTATGCATTCAGTTAAAACTGGCAAAATTAACCGGAAAGTATACCGTGCAGGCTATTACCGCCGACGCTTCAGGAGCGGTATGGGTATTTATCCGCGATGTCGGCTTATGCACTTATCAGCGTGCAAATGGCCGGTTAAAAATTATTAATGCCGCTTTAAAATCTGCTAATTGCTTATTTTCCGATTCGAACGGACATATTTGGATCGGCACTAACGACGGGATATTTCAGTATAACCGGCTAACCGGCATATTTTCAAAATACCTCTATCCTTCTGAGAAGCTGACCAGCGATAACGTTATGGATATCCGGTTTTCCCAATCGCATGAACTATGGGTTGGCACCAATGGCGGCGGTATCAATATCATAGACACCCTAAGCCGTAAGATCAGATACATTACCAGCACCAGTCCATCAGGGTTTTCACTCCACAGTGATGCCATAGTATGGTTTACCTCGATGACGAATCGCGGGCATGGATAGCAACGCTTCGGGGTGGGGTAAACATTATCGATAATAAAAAACCAACTTTTAAACTCATTACGCATGATCCTTTTAATAAAAACAGCCTCGTCAATAATTTTATATTGTCATTTTGCGAAGATGAAGCGCAAAATCTCTGGATAGGGACAGACGGTGGCGGGCTTAGTTTTTGGAACAGGAAGATAAATAAGTTCACCAATTTTAGCCATACATCAGATCATTCCTCGTTAAGCAGTAATTTTGTGGTAAGTATTGTAAACGATCATAGTAACCAAATATGGGCCGCAACGTTTACCGGCGGAATTGACAAGTTCGATAAGCTATCCGGAACATTTAAACATTATACCTGCAGCAACCCTTTTACAAAAACGACAGACAGAAACCTGTGGAAGCTGTACGTTGATAGTGGTAACACCATTTGGGCCGGAACAACCAGCGGGGGCGCTTTGTATTATTATAACCGTATAACCGATAAGTTTGAAGTATTGGATAGCAGGCTGACCAATATTCACGCGATATACCAGGATCACAGCGGCACCATCTGGGCCGGCGATTATTCCAACCTGATCAGGCTTGACCTGTCAAAAAGGAACCACCAATTTATTTCCGTAAAAAACGCGGTACGGTCAATTACCGAAGATCTTCAAAATCATTTATGGATAGGAACAGAAGGAGGCGGACTTTTACGGTACGGTTTGGCGGATCACCTGCTGACACGTTTCACCCAAGCTGACGGTTTACCCAGCAACTCCTTGTTGAATGTGGTTGCCGACAACCGCGGCAATATCTGGGGCAGTACGTTCAACGGGCTAACCGAATACACCCCGCACAGTGGTAAATTCAAGAATTATTTTGCCGCCGACGGCCTGCAAAGCAATCAGTTTAACTTTAATGCGGCCATCAGGCTTAAATCGGGCGAACTTGCTTTTGGGGGCATTAATGGCTTTAATCTCTTTTTTCCCGATAGCATAAAGGTGATCGACCGACAACCACCCTTAACGGTCACCGGTCTGCACATTAATAATCAGAATATCGAAGGATATTCATCTTATACCGGTACACAGGCTATTGTCGACTTAAAAAAAATAACAGTGCCTTACAACGAAGCTACCCTGGCTGTTGACTATACGGCATTGGAATATGCCTATCCTGATAAAGTTCTTTACTCCTATTACCTTGAAGGCTGGGACCATGGCTGGAACAATGTTGGCCAGCTAAAAACAGCGTATTATACCCGGCTTAATGAAGGCACATATACCTTGCGTATCAGATGTACACGTACCGACGGGTATTGGGGTAGCAGGCAACTCCTTCTGTATATTGTTGTTTTACCGCCTGCTTACCGCACATGGTGGGCTTATTTACTTTATGTATGCCTTATCGGATCATTGATCTATTGGTTCTGGTTATACCGGATAAAAGAAACCAAACTTAAGTATGAAGTAGAGATAGCCAATTTAAAAGTTGAAACGGAAAAAAAAGCGAACGAAAGAAAGCTGTCGTTTTTTACAAACGTATCGCATGAGTTCCGCACACCATTAACTTTAATTATAAACCCGATCAAAGATATATTGCAGCATGCCCGGGAAAACACGGAAGAATTGAACATTGTTTACCGGAATGCAAAACGCCTGCTGGGCCTGCTTGACCATCTGCTGCTTTTCCGTAAAACAGAAAGTGAAAATGCAGTTCTTAATGTATCAAAAGTCAATTTCACAGAATTATGCCGCGAGGTATATAATTGTTTTACACATCAGGCTAAAATAAAGCAGGTGAATTACACGTTCGATGCCTCGGACGATTTAATTGAGATTTACCTGGACATGGAAAAAATAGAAATCGCGCTGTTCAACCTGATCTCCAACGCCCTAAAATTCACCCCCGAAGGCGGTACGGTAAATATCACGATTAAGGAAAATGAAACTTCTGCCTGCTTTGAAATTGCCGACAGCGGTATAGGTATTAAGACAGATGTGGGTGAAAAACTATTTGATAAATTTTACCAGGTTAAAGACGCTAATTCATTAAAAACCGGATTTGGGATTGGGCTATATCTCGTTAAAACATTTATTGAGCATCACCATGGTGATATTAATTATACTGCTACCAATGGCGGCGGAGCTACGTTTAACCTTTGTTTGCCTAAAGGCAAGGAACATCTGAAAGATTACCCGATCACAGACTCAACAGGTGAACGTTACTCTTATGCCGCTGAAGAGCTGATAGATTACGATAATCCTGATGATATACTTTCTTCTTCCCCGGCCGTTGATCTGGCCCTGCTGATATCCGATCGCCAGTCCGTTTTAGTGATTGATGATAATCAGGAGATCAGGAACTATATCAGGAAAATATTTTCGACCGATTACCTGGTTTATGAAGCAAGCAATGGAGAAGAGGGCTTAGAGTTAATCAGCAAAAACCTGCCGGATGTGATCATCAGTGATATTGTTATGCCGGGTTTAAGCGGTCTTGAATTATGTAAACGGGTTAAACAAGATTCTGCCCTGAGCCACATTCCGATCATTTTACTCACCGGCGAATCTGCACCTGCAGCCAGGTTGCAGGGTATTGAAGAAGGGGCCGTCGATTTTATTAGTAAGCCGTTTGACAAAGACCTGCTCATTGCACGTGTAAAAGGAATCATTAAAAACAAAACAGAACTACAGAAATACTTTTACAGTGAGATAACCTTAAAAGGAAAAAGCCGGAACATATCCGAAGAGCATAAAGATTTTTTATACAAATGCATGGATATTATCGAAAATTCACTAACCGATACCGAACTTGAAGTAAATACCCTTGCAGGTAAAATGGGGATGAGTTATTCCAATCTGTACAAAAAAATACGTGCCGTAACCGGCTATACGCTGAATGGATTTATTCGCTTTGTACGATTGCGTAAAGCCGCCGAGCTCATGATCAATACGAACTGCAATGTAAACGAAGCTGCTTTTCACGTCGGGTTTAATGATGTTAAATACTTTAGAGAGCACTTTTATAAACAATTCGGGATCAACCCATCCGAGTTTATCAAAAGACATCGAACTGCTTTTCAAAAAAACTACAGCATCCGGCAGCGGGGTTCAAAAAACAACTAAAAAGTACTTTTGCGAATATAACCCCCGTAAATGGCGGTTTTGTCCCCTGTTTCCCCAGCTAATTATTCAGTAATTAGCAACCCGTATTAATTATGCCGGATTGAAAAAATGAAACATTCTACAAAAAACATCCCCTTACTAATAACCTTTGTCTTATTTGTTTTCTGCCGCCCTTGTATGGCTCAAACTAAGCTGAGCGAATTTAGACCGGGCGCCATATGGCCGGATAATAACGGCACTCATATTAATGCGCATGGTAACGGGATGCTTTATCAAAAAGGAACCTACTATTGGTTTGGTGAGCATAAGATAGAAGGCAACGCGGGCAACCTTGCTATGGTTGGTGTACATTGTTATTCGTCTAAAGACCTGTATAACTGGAAAGATGAAGGAATAGCGCTTCCGGTATCACCCGATTCTACCAATGATGTAGCCAAAGGCTGCATACTGGAGCGGCCAAAAGTGGTTTATAACCGGAAAACAAAGAAATACGTGATGTGGTTCCATCTCGAACTGCGCGGTCAGGGTTACAAAGCAGCCAGGGCTGGTGTGGCCGTTAGCGATAATGTAACAGGGCCATACAAAT
>Ga0207690_10000760_pt1 | contig 20828 bp, 20 predicted proteins | sample KBSC23metaG_FD_184315 | JGI IMG/M metagenome (GOLD analysis project Ga0207690, IMG submission 184315) | Corn rhizosphere microbial communities from Kellogg Biological Station, Michigan, USA - KBS C2-3 metaG (SPAdes) (version 2) | ecosystem: Host-associated > Plants > Roots > Rhizosphere > Soil ...
CGTGGTCGACCTGCGCCGAAAGCAGGGTGCCGACCACGGAGCCCGGCCATGCGTTGCGCCAGGCGGCGAACTCGGCCTCCGAGCAACGGGTCAGGGGAACGGCGAAGATCGAGCCCATGGTCGCGCGCACCGCTTCCACCGAATAGGGGTCGCAGCACTCGCCGACCAGGATCACCCCACCGCAGCCGGCCGCGTCGGCGGTCCGCACGATGGTCCCCAGGTTGCCCGGATCCCGCACTCGGTGCAGCGCCACCCAGCCGCGCGCCGCCTGCGGCTCGATGGCGTCGAGCGGGCGAAACGCCTGGCGGAACACGCCTACCACCGCCTGCGGGTTGTCGCGGCGCGACACCTTGGCGAGGATCGCCTCGGTGACCTCGATCACCTCGCCCTTGGCGCTGAGCGTCGCGGCGACGGCGGTCTTCAGCAGCGGGTGACCTTCCGCGCCATGCATCAGGATCGCCGGCGAATGCCCGGTCTCGATGCCTTCGATCACCGCCTTCAGGCCCTCGGCGACGAACAGGCCGGTCTCGTCGCGTTCCTTTCGCAGGTGCAGGGCGCGCACGGCCTTGACCGTCGGATTGGTCAGCGAGGTGACGGCGCGGCTGCTCATGCCTGGCCCTCGTCGGCCTGCCACCTTGCGAAGAAGCTCATGCCGATCTCGCGCGCGCCGTCCTCCTGGACCAGCGCCAGTTCGCCCCATTCGATGCGTCCGCCGCGGCCCCTCAGCTTCTCAGCCAACAGGCCAGACAGCGCCGCCCCACTGATCCGCTCGGCGTAGGCATTCAGCACCAGGAACCGGGCGTTTTCCGAAAGAAGTTCAGCGCATAGGCCGGCAAGCTCAGGCAGGTCCTCGAACAGTCTCCAGACCTCGCCGCCGGGTCCTCGCCCGTATTTTGGCGGGTCGAGGATGATCCCCTCGTAGGTCGAGCCGCGCCGCACCTCGCGGGCGACGTACTTGCGCGCGTCCTCGGTGATCCAGCGGATCGGCCGCTCGCCGAGGCCCGAAAGCCCGGCGTTCTCCCGCGCCCAGGCCACCGCGCGCTTGGAGGCATCCAGATGGGTCACCGCCGCGCCCGCCGCCGCCATCACCAGGCTCGCCACGCCGGTGTAGCCGAACAGGTTCAGCACCTTGGGCTGGCCGCCCGCCGCGCGCACAGCGGCGTCCAGCCACGCCCAGTTCGCCGCCTGCTCGGGAAAGAACGCCAGGTGGCGGAAGCTGGTGAACCGGCCGTTGAACCTCGCCTCGCCCCAGGCGAGCGGCCAGGTTTCCGGCGGCTGGCCCTTCAGTTTCCAGCGCCCGGTGTCCTCCTCGTCGGCCGGATCGAACACCGCATCGGCGGCGTCCCAGGCGGCGGGCGGCAGGGCCGGGGCCCACAGGCACTGCGGCTCGGGCCGCACCACGGTGAAGCGGCCATAGCGCTCCAGCTTGCGGCCGCCGCCGGAGTCCAGCAGCGCATAGTCCGGCCAGCCCCGCGTGCGCATCACGCTGGGCAGTTCGGCGACGCTCGGCTCCGCTTGGCTCATGCCCGCGCCTTACGCGGTTGCGCGCCCGCTCGTCCAGAGCCGCCGTCCGGCGTCCGCCGGTCGGCCGGACGTATCGGATCGCACGAATGCAACCCGGACTTGTCACAATCGCGGAATTGGGGTCCGGTACGGATCGAGAGAACAGCGGAAGGTTTCACTTGCCGGTCGCAACCACCACGCCACGCCGATCCGCTCGCAAGGCCAAGGGCGACGGCCACCTGCGCCGCGCCGAAATCCTCGAAGCGGCCGAGCGCATCTTCGTCGCCGAAGGCTATGAGGGCGCCACCATCCGCAAGATCGCCGACGAAGTCGGCGTCTCCTCAACCGCCCTCTACATGCACTTCCAGGACAAGGGCTGCATCCTGCTCGAGATCTGCGAGCGGACGCTGACGCTGCTGCTGGAGCGCAACCGCGAGATCGCCGCCAAGCCGCTGGATCCGGTGGTGCGCGTGGAGATGATGCTCGACGCCTACATGCGCTGGGGCATGGAGCATCCCAACGCCTACCAGCTCGTCTATTGCGGCCGGCCGATGTCCGCCGGGCTTTGGCCGGAAGACACCGCCGACCTGCCCGGCCAGTGCTACGACATCTTCGCCGGTGTGGTGCGCGAGATCGCCGCCGCCGGGCGCCTGCGCACCGGCACGGCGGATTCCGCGGCCCAGTCCTTGTGGATGTCCTGCCACGGGGTCGTCGCGCTGCTCGCCTCGCGCCCGAACTTCGACTGGGCCGACCGCGACGAACTGGTCCGGGTGACGCTCGACGGCCTGCTGAACGGCCTGGTGGTCGACTAGCCAGGCCCATGTCGGCCCGTTTCGCCCGATGGGTCTACGGGACCGCCGCCGCCTACGGCTTCCTGGTGCTGACGCCGCTTCTGTTTGCGGAAGGCCAGATGGTCAGGGCCGATGGCCGCGCGCTGGCGCATCCCGAGTACTATTACGGCTTCCTCGGCGCGGCCCTGGTCTTCCAGTTTGTCTTCACGCTGATCGCCCGCGATCCGGTGCGTCTGCGCCCGGTGATGATCGCGACCGTTCTCGAAAAGGTCGCCTGGTGCGTGGTGGTCGCCACCCTGGTCCTGCAGGGCCGCACCCACGGCCCGGTGATCGCCTTCGCGGCCATCGACGTGCTGTGGGCCCCGCTGTTCGGCTGGGCCTATGTCAGGACGCCGAACGCCTAGGCCCAGCCCTCGGCCGCCGCTATTTCCCGGAGGTGCTGGTGGCCGCGGCCACCGTCGGCATCTGCGCGGAAGGATAGCCATAGGCCCCGCGCTTCAGGTCGGCCGACAGCGTGATGGGCGCCGAGCCGCCGTTCAGCCGGGCGCGGTAGACCTGCATGTTCTCCAGCACGCGCATCACGTAGTTGCGGGTTTCCGAGAACGGAATGCACTCGATGTAGTCGATCGGGTCGGTTGAGCCGCCCCGCGGGTCGCCGCAGGACGCCGCCCACTGTGTCGGACGGCCGGGACCGGCATTGTAGCCCGCCGCGGCCATCACGTAGGAGCCCGAGAACTGTGTCACGAGCTGGTCGAGGAAGGTCGAGCCCAGCCGCATGTTGTAATCGGGATCGTCGAGCCGGCTGGCCGAGTAGCTGATCCCGATCTTCCGCGCCAGGATCGCGGCGGTCGACGGCATGAGCTGCATCATGCCCCGCGCGCCGGCTCCGGAGCGGACGTTGGGGTCGAAGCCGCTCTCCTGGCGGGTGATGCCCAGCACCAGCGCCGGCTCGGCCGCGCCGCCCGACTCGGGCAGGTCGCGGACCGGATAGGCCCGCTGCGCCAGCACGAACCCGCGCTGCGCGGCGGCCCGGGCGACCCGCATGGAGACGTCCATCTCGCCGTAGTTGCGCGCCAGGTCGACCAGTTGCGCCTCGTCCTCGCGGGTCGGCAGGATGTCGTCGAGGTTCAGCACGAAGGCGCGGAACAGCTCGCGCTGGCCGTAGTCGAAGAGCAGGCGCGTTGCCTGCACCGGCTCACGGGCCTCGAAGGCCGCTCTCGCCGCCGGCGTGATCACCGGGTCCGGCGGCAGCACCAGCCGCCGGCCGATCTTCTCCGCCGCCAACTGTCCGTAGAAGGTCGTGTCGTACTGCGCGGCCCGCGCGTAGAAGTCGTCGCGCGCCGCCTTGTCGCCGCGCGCGTCGGCGGCGCGGCCCAGCCAGTAGAGCGCCCGGCCGCGGGTGATCGGCGAGCTGCCGATCCGCTCCAGCGCCGCGAAATGCGCGCCCGCCGCCTTCGGCTCGTTCAGCTTGGTCAGCGCAATCCAGCCCGCGTCGAACTCCGCGTCGGCGGCGTCCGTCCCCGTCGTGAGCCCGCTGTCGGCCGCGGCCGCGTAGGCAGCCTTGGGATCGCCCTCCTTCAGGGCGGTCAGGACTAGCCGTCGCCGCTCGTCCCAGATCCGGTCGCCCTGCTCGCCGGTGACGACTTCCTTGGGGAAATACTGCAGCTGCGCCAGAGCCAGGGTGTCGAGGCCCTTGCGGCGCAGGTAGGAGGCGCGCTCGAAGGCCACGCCCGGGGTCCGGGCGACGTCGGCGGGGAGGGCGTTCAGCAGGTCGTTGGCGTCGCGGGCCTCGGCGCGCAGCGCGATCCGTACGCGGGCCGCGTCCTGCTGTTCCGCCGGCAGCAGGTCGACCATCTCGCGAGCCGCCGGCCCGTGGCTGCCATAGAGCAGGATGTCGGCGCGCCGGACGTGGTCGTCGACGGTCAGCACGTCGCCGAAGCGGGCCAGCATGGCGCGCTGCGGCTCGGCCTCGAAGCTCTTGTCGCGCCACCAGTGCTTGATCAGCGCGGTCGCCTCGGCCGTTCGCCCGAGGCCGCGGTAGGCGGAGGCCAGCGCCATGGCGCCCTGGGCCGTCGTGGGCTCGGCGCCTGCGAACCAGTCGACGACCTGCTGCGGCGTCTTGCCGGCGGTCTCCAGCAGCCGCTCGGCGGCGGCCTGGCGGCGGCCGGCGCGGGGCCAGTCGGCCAGCTCGCGCCGGGCGTTGTCGACCTCGAAGAAGCTCAGCGAGTCGGCGCAGCTATCCACCAGCACCCAGGTGGCGGTCTTGCGCGCCAGCGGATCGGTCAGGCCAGCGATGGCGGTGCGCGCGTCGCTGACGTTGGCGCGCTTGGCCTGGTCGATGGCTTCGCGGAACAGGCTGACGTCGCGGTCGGACAGCGCGTGGGATAGCGCATGGGCCGGCGCGGGCGTGTCCAGCGGCGTCGATTTCGTGACGCTCTCCAGCAGGTCGCCCAGTGGGTCGGTGGCTGGCTGCGCGCGCGCGGCCACGCTCGCCATCATGGCGACGCCGGCGATCAGGAAGGCCTTGCGCAGGATCGAATTCAACGGACGCCCCAACGAAATTCGAAGCGAATCAATAGGACATTGCGGGAGCTACCCACCCCACCATATTGTCGCGGCGAATCTGAACGACGCTTCAACAGGCGTCCAATCACGGCAATTTGCACGAAGATGACCGAGCCTTTGTTCAAGGGCGTGCTTCCAGCGCTCGTCACGCCCTTCCGCGACGGCGCGGTGGACGAAAACGCCTTCGTGCGCCTGGTCGAGCGGCAGATCTCGGGGGGGGTCCACGGCCTGGTGCCGGTCGGCACCACGGGCGAGTCCGCGACCCTTAGCCACGACGAGCACCGCCGCGTGGTCGAGCTCTGCGTCGCGACGGCCGGCGGGCGCGTGCCGGTGGTGGCCGGCGCGGGCTCCAACTCCACCGCCGAGGCCATCGAACTGGTCCGCCACGCCAAGACGGTGGGCGCCGACGCGGCCCTGGTGGTCACGCCCTATTACAACCGCCCGAGCCAGGAGGGCCTCTACGCCCATTTCGCGGCGATCGCCGAGACGGTGCAGCTCCCGGTGCTGGTCTACAACGTGCCCTCGCGCACCAGCATCGACATCTCGAACGAGACGCTCGCGCGCTTGTCGAAACTCCCCAACATCGTGGGCGTCAAGGACGCTACCGGCGACCTCGGCCGGGCCAGCCAGCAGCGGCTGATGTGCGGCGAAGGCTGGACGATGCTGTCGGGCAATGACGACTCGGCGTTGGGCTACATGGCGCACGGCGGCCACGGCTGCATCTCGGTCACCGCCAACGTCGCGCCGGAGCAGGTCTCGGCCTTCTACAACGATGCGCTAGGCGGCCAGTGGCAGGGCGCGCTCGACGCCCAGGACCGGCTGATCCGCCTGCACAAGGCGCTGTTCGCCGACGCCTCGCCGTCGCCGACCAAGTTCGCGCTCGCCCACCTGGGCCTCTGCGCCGAGGATGCGCGCCTGCCGATCGCCCCGGCCTCGCAGGCCGCGCGCACGGAAGTTGTGGCGGCCATGCGGGATGCGGGCGTGATCTGAGATGGCCGGCAAGCTGATCGCCGAGAACCGCCGCGCGCGGTTCGACTACTTCCTGGAGCAGACCTTCGAGGCAGGCCTCGCGCTGACCGGCTCGGAGGTGAAGTCCCTGCGCAACGGCCGCGCCAACATCGCCGAGAGCTACGCCGCGGTGCAGGGCGACGAGATCATGCTAGTCAACGCCGACATCCCGCCCTACGCCCAGGCCGGCCCGCACTTCAACCACGAGCCGCGCCGCCACCGGAAGCTGCTCCTGAAACGCAAGGAGATCGACCGGCTGATCGGCGCCGTGCAGCGCGAGGGCCGCACGATCATCCCGACCAAGCTCTTCTGGAACGACCGCGGCCTCGCCAAGCTCGAGGTGGCGCTCGCCAAGGGCAAGAAGGAGCATGACAAGCGCGAGACCACGGCCGAGCGGGATTGGCAGCGGGACAAGGCGCGCCTGATGCGGGAAAAGGGTTGAGCCCCGCGGAGATCGAGGCTCTGGAGCGCGACACGGTCGCCGCCGTCGCGCCGCCTCAGACGCTGGAGATCGGCGGCTGGCTGGCGCCCCTCGACAACGGGACCATCGGGCGCGCCAGGAGCGCCGTGCCGCTGCGCCACGACATCGGTCCGCAGGCGATCGGCGAGATCGCCGCCGCCTACCGCGACCGCGGCCTGGAGCCGAGCTTCCGCATCGCCGACGTCGGCCCGCTGGAAGCCGTGCATGACGAGCTCGCCCGGCTGAAGTTCAGCCCGCGCCAACCGACTATCTTCAAGATCGGCTCGGCCTCAGAACTTGCAGCCTTGTCCGAGGCTTCCGCCAACATCCTCGCAGCCCCCGACGCCGCCTGGGGCGCGGTCTTCCTGGGTGAAGGCTTCGACCCGGCGGACGGTGCGCACCGCATCGCAGCCCTCACCCGCTCGCCCAACGCCATCTACGGCTCGGCCGGCGCGGACGGCGAAACCCATGCGGTCGGCGTAATGAGTTTCGGGGCGACGTGGGCCGGCATCCACGGCATGCGCACCGCGCCCGCCCACCGCGGCAAGGGCTACGCCAGCGCCGTCTTAGCCTCCCTGGGCCGCGCCGCCCTGGTCCGCGGCGTCAGCCAGGTCTTCCTGCAGGTCGAGGAAGCCAACCCGGCCCGCCGCATCTACCGCCGCGCGGGGTTCACCCAGGCCTGGCGCTACCACTACTGGCGCTGAGGCGGCCTCAGAAGGTGGTGTAGGGCCGCGTCGGCATGGCGCGGCTGAGCGGAGCGCAGGCCGTCGAAAGGTCGGCCGGCTTCGCGTTGACCCCGGGTACGCCAAGAGCCACGTTGGTTTTGAGCTCGACCGCCGCGTTCACGACGATCAGGCGGTTTGTCGCTCGCGCCGCCTGGATGCTTTTGCGGACGAGCGTGATGTCGCTCGGCGCCAGGCGGCCGGGGTCGCCTTCCAGCAGCCGTATGCCGGCCCAAAGATCGGTCTCTTCATTCAGCCAGGCGCGGATGTCGATCTGCTGACTGTAGGAGCTGCTGTACTGCTCAAGCTCCGATTTCGGAAAATGCACCAGCGTCTGGCCCGCGCGCTGGGATTGCCAGACGTCGTCGGCCAACAGGCTCCCGAGATGAAGGGTGAGGTCGCCCACCGGCGCGACCTTCCGGTGCGCCGCGACGTCCTCCGTGATGCTGCTCAGCTCTGCCAGCCTACGCCCGACGCAGTCGTTCGCCGCGATCCGGAACGCGTAGAATTCGTCATTGCTCTGCAGCTCGTGGCGCAGGGAATCGCGCGCTTCCGGCACGCTGTCTTGCCAACGGGCGTTATCGACCATCTGGCTCAGGCCGATGGCGATGACCACGCCGGCGACCACGATCAGGAGTTCGCGCGCAAACTCGATCAGGCCGTGCAGCCTCTTCGCTTCATCGCGGCTCAAGATCGCCCCCAATGGCCCACGCCGAGCGGCGTGCGTCGGTTTCCGCAATGGCCACTCAAGCGTGGCCCTGGCAAGGGCGGCGCGTCCGCAACTACTTCGCTAAGTCCCTTAGGATGCTCTCCCACTGCGCCAGGGCGCCGTCGATGGTGGCGAGCGGCACGCGCTCGTTCAGGCCGTGGGCGAAGTCGTCGGAGGCCTTCATGAAGACGCCCGACACCCCATAGGCCGGCACGCCCAGCGCGCGGAAGAACATGCTGTCCGTCGCGCCCGCCGACATGGCCGGCAGCACCGGCAGGCCGGGGTAGCGCGCGTGGACCGCCTTGGTTACGGCGGCCAGGACGTCGGGGCGCAGCGGCGAGGGGCCGGCGTCGATGGCGCCGTCGTTCTGCCGCTCCACCGTCGCGGTCGGATCGGCCAGCACCTTGACGAGGGTCTTGCGCACCTCATCGGACGGCGTGCCGGGGAAGATGCGGCAGTTGATGTTGGCGGTAGCCTTCTGCGGCAGGGCGTTGGTCGCGTGGCCACCGTTGATCATCGTCGCCACGCAGGTGGTGCGAAGCTGGCCCACCATGTCGCGGTCGGTCGACAGCGTCGCGATGGCCGCCTCGTCCTTGGGATTGGCGACGTAGGCGCGCAGCGCCTCGCCCATCGGCCCCGGCTTGCCCGGCGCCGTGGCCTTGAAGGCGGCCATGGTGATCTCGCTCTGCATCGCCGGGAACTGGTAGGCGGCCAGGCGGTCGAGGTCGCGCGCCAGGCGGTAGATCGGGTTGGTCGGGCTGGGCCGGCTGGAGTGGCCGCCCGGGTCGGTCAGGGTGACCTGGAAATCGGCATAGGTCTTCTCGGCCGCCTGCAGGCCGTAGAACTCCGGCTTGCCGGCCTCGCTGAGCTGGCCGCCGCCGGCGTCGCCGTTCAGCACCAGCTCGGCGTTCTTCAGGTCGCCCGCGAACTTGCGCGCGGTCTGCTGCAGCGTCTCCTCGTCGCCGGAAAGCGCCAGGATCACGTCGCGGCCCGGCTTCCAGCCCTCGCGCTTCAGCTTGGCCAGCACCGTCACCACCATCGAGACGTCGAACTTGTCGTCCAGCGAGCCGCGCCCATAGACGTAGCCGTTCTCAACCACCGGCGTGAACGGGTCGCGCGTCCAGTCGGCGGGGTTGGCCGCGACCACGTCCATGTGGTCGATGACGACAATCGGCTTCTTGGTTCGGTCGGTCCCGGCGTAGCGCGCGATCAGGATCGAGCTGCCGGCCACCGGCTCGATCTTCACCTCGTCCGGCTTGAAGCCGGCCTTCACCAGCACGCCCTTCAAGTGCTCCGCATAGGGCTTCACCTGGTCGCCCGGGATCACCGTCTTGAAGGCGATGCCGGCCTTCAGGAGCTCCAGCGCTTGGTCGTGCAGGGCTGGGTCGGGCTTGCCGGGGGCGGCGTGGGTGGCCGAGGACAGCATGCAGGCCGCCACGGTGGCCGCGAAGATGACGCTGGTTTTCAAGGTTCTGGAATCCACACTGGCGACGGAAAGCTCGACCCTAGCCGCGCGCCCTGGGCGAGGCGAGGGCGATCAGCGTTCCAGCGGGTATTCCGCCTCGCGCCAGGCCTTCATCCCGCCGTCCAGGGCCGCGGCGCGGCCATAGCCCAGCTCGCGCAGTGTGGCTGCCGCGAGCGTCGAGATCTTGCCGAACTCGCAATAGGCCAGGATGCGCACGGTGGGATCCGGCAGCTCGCTGTCGATGCGCAACTCCAGCTGTCCGCGCGGCAGGTGGATCGCGCCCGGCACGTGGCCGGCCTCGAAGGCGTCTTTCTCCCGGATGTCGAGGATCACCAGGTCGCGGCGGTTGCCGCCCAGCCGCTCGTTCAGCTCGGCGAGCGACATGAACGGCACCTTGTGCGCCGCCTCGCTGAGCAGCTGCGCCACCGTCTTGCCGCCGCTCATGTTGGTGCGCAGGGCCTCGGTCAGGTGGGTCGGCGCGACCAGGTCGAGGTGCTGCATCATCTCGACGAAACCCGCCCGCTCGGTCTTCTGCAGGCGCGGGTTCTCGGCGATCTCCGCGCCGATCGTGGAGTGGCCGCGGCCTTTGTAGTCATGCGCCGGATAGACCAGGGTTTCGGGCGGCAGCTTGAGCAGCTTGTCGAACAGGCTCTCGAAGAGCTGGTGCGGGTCGCCGCTCGGCAGGTCCGTGCGCCCGGTGCCGCCGATCAGCAGGGCGTCGCCGGTGAACACCCGGTCGTCCATCACCAGGCTCATGGAATCCCGCGTGTGGCCGGGTGTGTGGATCGCCTTCAGCCGCAGGTTGCCGACAATCAGCATCTCGCCGTCGTCGAGCCGGAAATCCGCATAGGGCGCCGGCGCCAGCCTGTGCATCACCACCGGCGCGCCTAGCGCCTTGCCCAGTTCCCGGCTCCCCGAGAAGTGGTCGGCGTGGGTGTGTGTGTCGACGACGTATTTCACTGTCAGGCCGTGCTGGGCGCAGAGGCCCCGGTAGTGGTCGATCTGCGACAGCTCCGGGTCGATCAGTACGGCCGCGCAGGTCGCCTCGCAGCCGACGATGTACGACTGGCACCCGCCGGTCGCGATCTGTTCGAAGATCATGCCAAATCCCCCGATCCATGACCGCTCGACCCTCTTCCGGCGCCGGGCGGCTGGCAAGACCCGCGCTGCCGCGGAGATGCCGCTCTAGCCGGGGTCACTGACGACCCGGAATCCAAAGCCCGCGCTTCTGTAGTTGTCGATGGTCATGGCGTCGCCGGGCGGTGGGGCGAGGTTCTTGGCGGCCGAGCGCATCAGGTCAGGTCGATCCGCGTACACGCCGCCGCGGGCATACCGGTAGACGCAACCCGTCGCGCCAGGCGGCCTGGGCAGCTTTTCAAAGGCGTCCGCGCATGTCTCGACCCACTCGAAGACGTTGCCCTGCATGTCGTAGAGGCCGAACGGGTTCGGCGGAAAGCTTCCCACCGGGGATGTATATTCCCAGCGGTCTCGTCCCTCAGTCGCCGGGGCGCAACATTGGTCGAGGCCATAGTTGGCGTGTTCATGACTCGCCGCGCCACCCCACGGAAAGGCCGTCGTCGTTCCCGCTCGCGCGGCGTATTCCCATTCGTCGTCGCTGGGCAGGCGGTATCGGTGGCCGGTGCGTTCGGTGAGCCAGCGCGCATAGTCTTGCGCGTCATTCCAGGTGACGCACACCACGGGATGGTCGTCGCTCTGGGGGAAGCCTGTGTTCTTCCAACTGGGCTGCGGCCCCGGGGCGTAGGCGCAGGGCGCTTTTGGAACGGCGCGCCGGGTGGCGGTCGCGAACACGCGCCATTGCCCGCGCGTCACGAGGTACTTGCCCGCCGCAAAGGCCGGGACGCTGACCCGCTTCTGATCTTCGTCTTCGAAGCGGCCTGGCTCGGTTTGTGGAGAGCCCTTGATGAACGCGCCGCCCGGCAGCCCGATCATGCGTGGGCACCAGTCGGCGCCGCCGCAATCGTCGAACTCGGTGGGGGTGGGCGCCTTGGCGCTGACCTCTGCTGTCACGGGGGCGGCCGCTGCGGGCGGCTCCGAGGCGCGCCGGCTGCAGCCTGAAACCGCGACGCCGCAAACCGCGACCGCGACGCGCCAGCCGATCGAGCCGCTCATCGGCGCTCCCTGCGATTTTGTAGAACACCGATCGTAGAACAGCCGAGAGGAACATGCGCACCGGCCTGTCGCAAGAGGCGCCGCTGGCGCGGCCCGGCCGCTTAACCGTTCAGCAGCGCCCGCACCCGCTCGAACACCGCCTCGAACATCTGGGGCGTCAGCCGCCCGGTGTTCGTGTTGAGCCGCGAGCAGTGGTAGCTGTTCAGCACCACATAGGGGCCAGCCTGGAACTCCGAGCCGTGGCCGGGGATGCCCGCCGAGGCCCGCAGTCCCAGCGCCCGCAGCACATTGCGCCGCGAGACGTCGCCCAGGGTCACGATCACCTTCAGCCGGGGCAGGGCGGCGATCCGGCTCGTCAGGAACGGGCGGCAATTGGCTTCTTCGGAGGTCTCCGGCTTGTTGCCTGGCGGGGCGCAGCGCACGGCGTTGGAGATCATGCAGTCGACCAGCCTCAGGTCGTCCTCGCCGTTCGGATCATAGGTCCCGGTCGCGAAACCCAGCTTGGTCAGGGTGGCGTAGAGCAGCCAGCCGGCGTGGTCGCCGGTGAACGGCCGGCCCGTGCGGTTCGCGCCGGTGCGGCCCGGCGCCAGGCCCGCCACCAGTAGCCGCGCCTCCGGATCGCCCCAGGAGGGCGCGGGGCCGTTGAACCAGGACGGGTGCGCGGCGGCATTGGCGGCGCGATAGGCGACCAGCCTGGGGCACAGCGGGCAGTCGTGCGGCGGCTCCGGCGAAACCGCCCCGGCCACCGCAGCATCAGGCCTCGGCATCCGCCTCTGGCCCGTCCTCGTGTTCGTGCCCGTGTTCGTCTCCGGGGCGGCGCCGCTCGCTGCGGCTTTCCTGGATGAAGCGCGGCAGGCGCGAGGGCCGGCCAATGATCTCGGAGAGGTCCGCCAGGTCCACGAAGTTGTCGGCCTGCCGGCGCAGATCGTCCGACGCCATCGGCGGCTGCGACTTCACGGTCGAGACCACGGTCACCCGCGCGCCGCGGCGCTGCACGGCCTCCACCAGCACGCGGAAGTCGCCGTCGCCGGAGAACAGCACCAGGTGATCGGTCCCGCCCGCGGCCATCTCCATCATGTCGACGGCGATCTCCACGTCCATGTCGCCGCGCCAGCGCTTGCGGCCCTGGCTGTCGGTGTACTGGCGCGCCGCCTTGGTCACGAGCGAGTAGCCGTTGTAGTCCAGCCAATCGACCAGCGGGCGGATCGGCGAGTACTCCTCGTCCTCGACGAGGGCGGTGTAGTAATAGGCGCGGATCAGCACGCCGCGCTTGCGAAACTCTTCCAGGAGCTTGCGGTAGTCGATGTCGAAGCCGAGGCCCTTGGCGGCCGAGTAAAGGTTGGCGCCGTCGATGAACAGCGCCAGCCGGTCCGTGGGGTAAAAGGTCATCTCAAAATTCCCGAATGCAAACCCCGAAAGCCAAATAACGAAGTCCGGCGTCGTGGGCGGCGATGACGCGGTCATCGTAGCCCTGGGCAGTAATCTCCCCGCCGGTTTCGCGTCGTCCGAGGCCTTGCTCGAGGCGGCGCTGAAAGAATTTCCCCAGGCCGGATTGCCTGTGCTGGCCCGCTCGGGCTGGTGGCGATCGGCCGCCTGGCCCGACCCTTCGGGAAATGAATATCGCAACGGTGTCGCGATTGTCGAGGCGAACGGCCCTCCAGAGGCGGTTCTTGAGGCGCTTTTTGCCATCGAGCGGGCATTCGGCCGAATCCGCGGCGCGCCCAATGCGCCCCGGACGCTGGACCTCGACCTGATCGCCTATGGCCGTGAACTCACCGATGGCCCCGGCCTCATCCTGCCGCATCCGCGCGCCGCCGAGCGGCTGTTCGTGATGGGGCCGCTTGCCGAGATCGCGCCAGGGTGGCGCCATCCGCTCAGCGGCAGGACGGCAGCCGAGCTCGCCGCATCTGCGAGCGTGGGCCGCGACGCGACGCGAGTTTGAGCTGTTCGTTCGTGAGCCTTCGCGCCAGCGGAGGCTCAGTCTTCAACCACCAAGATCGCCAAGGGCGCCAAGATGTCATGCGAGCCGCGGCGCCCAGGTTTTCACTGGCGCCTTGGTGGTCTTTGTGTCCTTGGCGATCTTGGTGTTGAAATTAGGCGGCGCCCGCTCCGCGGGCCTCTCCAATAGGGGCCCTACGCCACCACCCGGCGCTTGCGGTCGTCACGGGCGATCTGCAGGCCGCGCGGGCCCGGCGCCAGGGTCCAGCGGCCGGGGTCGGCCAGCTCGGGGTCGACCTTCGAGCCGACGATCGCGCCCTCCATGACCAGGTTCGCGGCGATGCGCGGGCCCATCTCCGGCGCCGTCTGTGTCATCAGCTTGGCGGCCACCATGGAGAGCAGGATCGGCCAGTGCGCCTCGTTCAGCATCGGCTCGTCACGCACTTCCAGCGGCATGGGCGCGCGCAGGATCTTGCGCGTCGTGGGCCAGAACACCCGCAAAAGGTCCTGCGGCTTGGCCAGCGTCTGGCGGCCTTCGTCCTCGCGCAACTCGCCGAACTCGCCGTCCGCGGCGGCCTTTGCGACCTGGCGTTCCAGTTCCCAGTAGTCGGCGAATTCGGTGCGGCTGAGGCCGGCCGCCGCGGCGGCCTGCACCACGAAGCGCTGCAGCGGAAAGCCGTGGCCATAGCCCAGCAGCAGGGCGGCGTTGATCCAGCGGCCCGCCAGCACCCGCCGCCCGTCCGCGGTCTTGCGCAGCATCAGGCTCTCCGGCGCCACCAGGTCGCGCCGGGTGGTCAGTAGTTCGCCCTGTTCCAGTGCGGCGTTCTGCGCTGCGAACCCCACCAGCGCGCCGGCCGCCGCCAGCAGGGTCTGGGCGTGCATGCCGCTCGCCGGGATCTTCTGCGTCAGCATCTGGCGCAGGGCCGCCGCCGCCAGGTTGGCCCGGTTGGTCGATTCGGGCTCCCAGGGATAGCGCTCCTGTCGCGGGGCAGACGCTGAGGACATCGGGTTCTCCGGCGGAAATAAGAGCCGCATAATGCCGACGATCTATTGAGGCTTTGCAACCGTACGTGGCGAACGGGACGTAAACGCGGCTGGGACGCAGGCCTGCGGCCTTTGCGGCGTTGCACAATGGCCTGTGAACCTCTATTTTCGCAGGTTCTCTTCCCGTCCCGAGGAATCCATGGCTCGCGTCACCGTCGAAGACTGCATCGAAAAGGTCCCCAACCGCTTCAACCTCGTGTTGCTGGCGGCGCACCGGGCGCGCGCCATCTCGGCCGGAGCCCAGATCCTGGTCGATCGCGACAACGACAAGAACCCGGTCGTTTCGCTGCGCGAGATCGCCGACGACGTGGTGGACGCCGAGGAGCTGCGCGAGACCCTGATCGGCACCCTGCAGCGGGTGGACGAGCGTTCGGAAGCCGAGGAAGAGGCCGAGACCCTGGCCCTGCTGGCCGATCCGACCCACATGCAGATGAGCGAGCTCGAGCTGGTTCGCGCCCTGCAAAGCGACCGCGATGGCGGTCAGGAGGAGCGGTACTGAGCCCAGAAGGCGCAGACCCTCTAACTGCCAAGGCGGCGCCTGACCCCGCCGCCCTCCAAACCGATGCCCCGAAGGCGCCTGCGCGTTCGGCCGTGAAACCGGACCGGCCGGCCGCCCTCGCCAAGGGCGCGGCGACGCGTCCGAGGATGCTCCGCCAGTTCGAGCTGATCGAGAAGGTCCGCTCCTACGACCCCACCGCCGACGAGGCGCTGCTGAACCGCGCCTATGTCTACGCCATGCGCATGCATGGGGCGCAGAAGCGGGCGTCCGGCGACCCCTACTTCGCCCACCCGATCGAGGTGGCCGGCATCCTCACCGACTATCGGCTGGACACCGCCACCATCGTCACCGCCCTGCTGCACGACGTGATCGAGGACACGCCCGTCACCCGCGCGGAGATCGACGAGTTGTTCGGCGACGAGATCGGCGAACTGGTGGAGGGCGTCACCAAGCTCTCCAAGCTGGAGCTCTCCTCCGAGCACCTGCGGCAGGCCGAGAACCTGCGGAAATTCATCCTGGCGATCAGCCGCGACGTCCGCGTCCTGATGGTCAAGCTGGCCGACCGGCTGCACAACATGCGCACCCTGCAGCACATCGCCAGCCCGGCCAAGCGCGAGCGCATCGCGCGCGAGACGCTGGACATCTACGCCCCGCTGGCCCGCTCGATTGGCGTCCACCGCATCTGCACCGAGCTCGAGGACCTGGCCTTCGAGCACCTCAATCCCGTGGCCCGCGACGCGATCAGCCGCAGGCTCGAGACCCTGCGCCACGACCAGGGCGGGGCGGTCAGCCTGGTGTCCGGGGAAATCGCCGCGCGCCTGGAGGCGGCCGGCGTGCCGGCCCGCGTGTTCGGCCGCGAGAAGAACGCCTATTCGATCTGGCGAAAGTTGCAGCGCAAGTCGATCGGCTTCTCGCAGCTCTCCGACATCTACGCCTTCCGGGTGATCGTCGACACCGAGGAGGACTGCTACCGCGCGCTGGGCGTCATCCATCGGTCCTGGCCGAGCGTGCCCGAGCGGTTCAAGGACTTCATCTCGACGCCCAAGCGCAACAACTACCGCTCGGTCCACACCACGGTGGTCGGCCCCCGCGGCATGCGCATCGAGATGCAGATCCGCACCGAAGCCATGGACCGCGTCGCCGAGGAGGGCGTCGCCGCCCACTGGCGCTACAAGGACCAGTCCTACGGCTTCGACCTCGAGCATCAGAAGGCCGCCGGCGGGCGCGACCCGCTGATCAACCTGCGCGCGCTTGTCCAGGTGCTGGAGCACGGCGGCGACGCCGAGGAGCTGGTCGAGCACGCCAAGCTGGAGATGTTCCTCGATCAGGCCTTCGTCTTCACGCCCAAGGGCCGCCTGGTCAGCCTGCCGACCGGCGCCATGCCGCTCGATTTCGCCTACGCCCTGCACACCGACATCGGCGACACCACCATCGGGGTGAAGATCAACGGCGAGCTCAAACCCCTGCGCACCGTGCTGCAGAACGGCGACGTGGTGGAGGTGATCCGCGGCGGCAAGCCCGTGGTGCCGCCCGACTGGCGCTCGATCACCGTCACCGGCCGCGCGCGTTCCGCCATCCGCCGCCACATCCGCCAGACCGAGAAGGAAGAGTTCACCCGGCTTGGCCGCGCCACCGTCGACCAGACCTTCGAGGCGGCCGGCAAGTCGCGCAAGGACGTCTCGCTGCGCCCCGCGCTGGACCGTTTCGCCGTCGCCACCGAGGATGAGCTCTTCGACGCCGTCGGCCGCGGCCGTGTCTCGCCGCCGCAGGTGCTGGAGGCGCTGTTCCCCGGCCTGAAGGCCGAAGAGCGCAAGGCCGCCACCGCGCGCCATCGCATCGAGGACGGGAAGTCCGCCAAGCTCTATGTCCGCGGCAGCGGCCTGACGCCGAAGAGCAGCATCCACTTCGACGAATGCTGCTCGCCGGTGCCAGGCGACCGCATCGTCGGTATCCTGCAGGGCGGCGGCGTCGCGCTCACCGTTCACACCATCGACTGCCAGCAGCTTGAGGCCTACGAGGACAAGGAAGACCTCTGGCGCGACCTGCAGTGGACGCCGGAGGCCGAGCGCAACTCCATCGCCCGCGCCAAGCTGATCGCCACCATACGCAACGCGCCGGGCGTGCTGGGCCAGGTCTGCACCATCATCGGCGAGGCGGGCGGCAATATCGTCCAGCTGCGCATGCATCACCGCCAGGCGGACTTCTTCGACGTGGACCTCGACGTCGACGTTAACGACGCCAGGCACCTGACCCACATCGCCGCGGCGCTCCGCGCCAACCCCAGCGTCGAGACCGTCGAGCGGCGGAAGGACTAGTTCGCGGCGATCCGCTCGGGCCTGGTGCAGACGCTGACCTGCTTGCCGCGGTAGGCGCAGGGCCATCCGGCCGGCGGCAGGGCGGGCGCGACGGCGACCACGTTCTCGTAGGCCGCGGCCAGCGGCGGAGCGGGCTTACCGGGCGCCACGGGCTGGACGTAGGCGAAGCCGCCGAGGCCCAGGAAACTGAGGTGCGCGTCGTTGCCGTCCGCCGCCAGCACAAGGTTGCGATCGGGCGCGTCGGGGGTCAGCGCCGCCGCCGCCCGGATTTCGGTGTCGAACGCCTGCCGCTTCTCGATCATCGGCCCGAGCCAGATGTGTTCGAGCCAGACGCCGAGCAGGCCCAGCGCCAGGAAGTAGCCCAGCGCCGCGCGCCACGGCGGCGTGCGCCAGGCGATGGCGCCCGCGGTCAGCAGGCTCGCCGCCACCGCCAGCGCCCGGAACGGCGGCAACCCCGCCAGCGGCGCGCGCACGGGATCGGGATGGAAGAACGCCATCAGCGCCGTGGCGTCCCACGGGAAGAGCACCACGCCCGCGCGGAAGGCGGCGAGCAGCCCGGCCAGCCCCGCCAGCATCGCCCCTGCGCACGCCAGCCGCCAGCGCGGGCTCGCGCCTTGCGTACATCGCGCCAGGTGCGGGGCGGCCGCCAGCCACAGGAGCGGGGTGTAGAACTCGAAATAGCGGCCCCACAGCCGCTTCGTCTCGCTGGGCTCGACGCCCGCCTTGACCGCGAAGATCGTGACCATGACCAGGGTCGCACCCGCTGCCAGCACCAGGACCAGCACCAGTGCGTCCTGGCTGCTCAGCCGCAACGCGCGGCCCTGCGAGCGCCAGCGTCCGGCGATCTCGCTCAGCGCCACCATGGCTGGAATCCCCGCGAACAGGACCAGCGTCGCGGTCATCGGCAGGAAGGACATGAGCACGATCTCCGCGGCGTTCGGCGGCGAGGCCTGCGTCAAGGTGCGGCCGTAGAAGTCGCCCACGAAGAAGGTGAGGGGCCCAGCCACCGGTTCGCCCGCCGCCGCCTGGATCGCGTTGCCCAGGGCGAAGAACACCGCGGTCAGCACGGCGATGCGCAGCGCGGCTTGCTTGACCCTGCCGGTGACGAGCCCGTCCAGCGCGGCGGCCGCGGCCAGCGCGCCTGCGACCGCGATTCCGTGCGGCTTGATCAGCGTCAGCACCGCGACCAGCGCGCCTGCGACGGCTGCATGGACCAGGGGACGCGTCACATACAGCCGTGCGGTCGCCACACAGATCGCCGCCAGCACGCCGACATAGGCGCCTTCTGGCAGGACCGAGACCACGAAGGCGTAGTAGGGAAAGGCCAGCGCCAGCAGCAGGAACGTCCACCGGTCCCGCAACGCCAGTCCGCGCGTGCTCGCCTGGGCGAGCGCCGCCAGCCCGCCCACGTAGGCCGCCAGGCTGCCGGCGCGGATCAGCTCCAGGTAGTGGTCGCTGAGCGCGTGGGCGGCGCGGATCGCCATCAGGAAGACGCTGTTCGCGACCGTCGCGGCCCAGGGGTCGCGCGCGGCGGCGTGCGGCGAGAACAGCGCGCAGATCAGGTAGGAGCCCACGTCGGCGGCGTAGATCGGCTGCGGCAGCGCGATCTGGCGCCCATAATGGACCAGCATCACCGCGAGGGCCGCGATCGACAGCGCCGCCGCGGCGGGCCAGGCGATGGTCGCAGTACGCATGGAACTCCACCCCAACCGCCGCCCCCGGCGCGTTTTCCATAGCTGCAACCGTGCGGTCGTCGCCACCGTCAAACACGCCGGCCGCGGTTTTCGGGCGGTCGCCGCGGCGGTGGGTCAGGCTGCGGGCGGCGCCAGGTGCGCCAGCACGTGCTCCACGCCGCGCACCGCCGCCTCGCCATAGGTCTCACCCAGGATCGTGGTGTGCGAAGCCCCCGCGACCGCCTCGAAGGAACCCGCCTGCGAGGCCCGCTCGGGGACGCGGCGCGCGTCGTTCCAGCCCGGCCCCGGCTCGCGACGGCCGGCCACGATCACCGCCACAGGCCAGCGCGGATCGTAGGGCGGCGCCCGTCGCGCCTCCGCCGCGCTGCGACGCCAGTTCACCACCTCGTTGGCGGCGGTTCGGGCATGGCGACCGGAAACATAGGCGTGGCGCTTCTCGGCCTTGCCCTGCCTGGGCAGGCCGATGCGGTCGCCGGACTTGTAGTAGAGCGGAAGCGTCGTCCCGACGCTCGCCGACACCGCCGCGAGCCGGCTGATCGCGGTGAAGGCGGTCAGGAACTTGCCGGTGTTCGGGTCGTCGACCTGCTCGGGCGTCGTCGCCTCGATCAGCACCAGCCCGGCCACCTTGTCCGGATTGCGCCCGGCGAACAGGCGGATGTGCAGCCCCGCCATCGAATGGCCCATCAGGATGAAGGGGCCGCGCTCGCCGGATGCGGCGATGAGCTTCTCCAGGTCACCCACGATCGCCTCGCTGTCGCGCGGCTGCGGGCCCGGATCCGACCAACCCATGCCCGCCCGGTCGTAGGCGCAGGAGCGGACGCCCTTGGCGGTCAGCTTCTCCTGGATGGCGGCGAAGTCGGCGGCGAGCCCGAAGGCGCCGGCCTCCATCCAGACGGTCGGCTTGTCCGACTGCGGCCCCGCGCAGACCAGCCGCAGTTTGCGCCCGCCGATGTCCACATAGCGCCCCGACGGCGTGAACGGCCCGGCGCGCGCGACCATCAGCGCGCCCGTCGCGATCCAGGCGGCCAGAATCAGGGCGAGGGCGATCAGCATCCGGCGCATGTCCGCAACTAAGGCTTCACCGTGCAAGGCCGCAACACGCGACGCTTCGCCGGACGCCCTATCTTTCGAGGTCGCCGAAACCGGTCTATCCAGCCTTCATGAACACCGAACAGGTCCTCGACGAATTCCGCGGCGCGGGCGCGCTGCGCGAAGGCCACTTCATCCTGGCGTCGGGGCTGCACAGCCCGATGTTCCTGCAGAAGAATCTGGTCTTCCAGTTCCCCGAGCGCACGGCGCGCCTGTGCAAGGCGCTGGCCGAGAAGATCGAGGCCCGCTTCGGCAAGCCCGACTGCATCGTCTCGCCGGCCGTCGGCGCGATCATCCCGGGCTATGAGACGGCCCGCTGGCTCGACGTGCCGGCCATGTATGTTGAGCGCGAGGGCGGCGCCTTCAAGCTGCGCCGCGCTTTCAAGGTCGAGCCCGGCTGGAAGGTCGTGGTCATCGAGGACGTGATCACCACCGGGGGTTCGTTCCGTGAGGCGGTCGAACCGATCGCCGCGGCGGGCGGCGAGGTGCTCTGCTGCGCCTGCATCGTCGACCGCTCCGGCGGCCGCGCCGATGTCGGCTTCCCGCTGGTGGCGCTGGCCACCCTCGACGTCCCGACCTATCCGGCCGACGCCCTGCCGCCCGAACTCGCCGCCCTGCCGGCCGAGGAGCCGGGCTCGAAGAGGCTGAAGTCGTAGAGAATGGCCACGGGGAAAGAGCACGGAAAAGGGATCTCCCGGCAAGGTCGGGAGGGAATCGATCGCGCGTCCGCGCGATCAAGAAAATCGGTCGCGGTGCGATGGGTCAGCCCGCTTTCCGTGTTCTTTCCGTGTTTTCCGTGGCCATCTTCTTCTCTTCTGCGAGGTTAGCCGCATGACCAAGCTGCGCCTGGGCGTGAACATCGATCACGTGGCGACCGTGCGGAACGCGCGCGGCGA
>Ga0207690_10000761_pt1 | contig 20828 bp, 19 predicted proteins | sample KBSC23metaG_FD_184315 | JGI IMG/M metagenome (GOLD analysis project Ga0207690, IMG submission 184315) | Corn rhizosphere microbial communities from Kellogg Biological Station, Michigan, USA - KBS C2-3 metaG (SPAdes) (version 2) | ecosystem: Host-associated > Plants > Roots > Rhizosphere > Soil ...
GTTGATGTGTGAGAAGTCCAGCTCCGGATCGATGCCCTGCGAATACAGATTCAGTGCCAGCGTGACGAGATCCACGTTGCCCGTGCGCTCGCCGTTGCCGAACAGGCAGCCTTCCACGCGGTCGGCGCCGGCCATCACGGCCAGTTCGGCCGCGGCCACGGCGGTGCCGCGGTCATTGTGCGGATGCACGGAGAGGATGATCGAATCGCGGCGCGCCAGGTTGCGGTGCATCCATTCGATCTGGTCGGCGTAGATGTTGGGCGTGGCCATTTCCACCGTGGCCGGCAGGTTGAAGATGATCTTGTGCTCGGGCGTCGGCTCCCAGACCTCGGTCACCGCGTTGCAGACCTCGAGCGCGAAGTCCAACTCGGTGCCGCTGAAGACTTCGGGGCTGTATTGGTACGTCCACTGCGTCTCGGGCATCGTCTCCGCAATCTCGCGGATCAGCTTGGCGCTTTGCACCGCAATGCGCTTGACGCCTTCGCGGTCGGTGTTGAACACGGTGCGGCGGAACACCGGCGCGGTCGCGTTGTAGACGTGGATGATGGCTTTCTTGGCGCCGCGCAGTGATTCCATCGTGCGGCGGATCAGGTCTTCACGCGCCTGCGTGAGTACCTCGATGGCCACGCCGTCGGGGATGTGCCCGCCTTCGATCAGCTCGCGCACGAAATCAAAATCGGTTTGGGAGGCAGCGGGGAAAGCGGCTTCGATTTCCTTGAAGCCGATCTGCACGAGCATCTTGAACATGCGCATCTTGCGCTCGGCGTTCATGGGCTCGAACAGGGCCTGGTTGCCATCGCGCAGATCGGTGCTCATCCAGATCGGGGCGCGGGTGATGGTCTTGCTGGGCCAGGTGCGATCGGCGATGGCGATGGCGGGGAAGGGGCGGTACTTGGTGGCGGGGTTCTTCAACATGGTGTGTGCGTCCTGTGAGATCGAGATCGGTGCGTTACGTGACATACGTCGAGGACGCTCGCGCGGGCGGCGTCCGGCGTGGCCGGGGAAATGACTCGGGCGGTTCGAGTGTGGCAGCCAGACAGCCACGGGCGCGTGGTCTGGCGGCCGGGCGGTAGTCGTAGCGAAAGCGGGATCGAGGCGGGCATTACAGGCTCCAACGATTCGGCGCACAGGCTGCGCCACACGAGGTCCGTCGTAGTGACGGACCGGTCAAACACCGGAACGAGGGGGAAAGAGAGGTCTACGCGCTTACACGCGTAGTAGAGAAGCGGATAGCAGACCGCGCACGCACGAGAGGGTGCGGGCTTGAGCGGTGAAGAGGGTGGTCTGCTGAGAGTGCATTTTTCGATATTGATGGGGCGGAGGAGTGTTGTCAAGGCAGCGGGCGGATTTCGGACATTTCTGGTTTCTGCGGAGTCATGGCAAAACCCTCCAAGCGATCCGAGGTGCATGTGACGTTGGCGCCAGCAGAACCGCCATGAACCTGCTTTAATACACCCCGTTCGTGCCGTAAAAACGCTGTATCAGTTGCTATATAACGGTGCGACCCTCTCACGCCCCACAAGGAGAATCCTCACCATGGTTACGTTGAATCTCAACGGCAAACCGGTGGAAGTTGACGCCGATCCGTCCACACCGCTGCTCTGGGCGTTGCGCGACAACCTCGGTCTGACCGGCACGAAATTCGGTTGCGGTGTCGCCTCGTGCGGCGCCTGTACGGTCCACCTGAACGGCCAGCCCACACGTAGCTGCGTGCTGCCGATCTCTGCGGTGGCCGGCCAGCAGATCACGACGTCCGAACACATCGCCGACGATAAGGTCGGCAAGGCGGTGCTCGACGCGTGGGTCAAGCACGACGTGGCGCAATGCGGCTACTGCCAGAGCGGCCAGATGATGAGCGCCGTGGGCCTGCTGCGCAGCAAGAAGAAGCCGACCGACGCTGATATTGACAGCGCGATGGCCGGCAACCTGTGCCGTTGCGCGACGTATCAGCGTATTCGCGCGGCGATTCACGACGCCGCGAAGTCGCTGGCCTGAGCCCCACCGGAGAACTCACGATGCGTATTCGAAACCTTGAAGCGCTGGCCGGTGGCGGCGCGCAACATCAACCGGCATCCGCGGACGCCGGCGCGGCGACGTTCGATCGCCGCAGCTTTCTGAAACTGACGACGCTGGCCGGTGGCGGTCTGGCGCTGGGTGTGGCGCCGGTGCTGGCGGGCGCGCAGGACGCGAAGGCCAAGCCGCCTTCGCCGCCGCAAGCGTTCATCATCATTGCGCCGGACAACACCGTCACCGTGGCAGTCAACCGGCTGGAGTTCGGGCAGGGCGTGCACACGGCGTTGCCGATGGCGCTGGCTGAAGAGCTGGACGTCGACTGGCGCAACGTACGCGGCATGCTCGCGCCGGCCGGCGACCCGTACAAGGACCCGGGCTTCGGCATCCAGATGACGGGCGGTTCCACCGCGCTGAACCACTCGTTCCAGCAATACCGGGAGCTTGGCGGCCGCGCTCGCGCGATGCTGATCTCGGCGGCTGCCGAGCGCTGGAAGGTCGATCCGTCGACGTGCCGCACGGCCAATGGCGTGGTCACCTCGGGCAGCCATCGCGCGACGTACGGTGAACTCGCGCAGGCCGCGATGGCGCTGCCGGTGCCGGCGCAAGTCACGCTGAAGAATCCGTCGCAGTTCCGCATTGTCGGCAAGCCGACGCCGCGCCTGGATGCGCGCGCGAAGCTCGACAGCTCGCTCAAGTTTGGCCTCGACACGCGCTTGCCCAACATGAAGGTGGCCGTGCTTGCGCGCCCGCCGCGCTTTGGCGGCAAGGTGGCCAAGTACGACGCGGCTGCGGCGAAGGCGGTGAAGGGTGTGGTCGATGTGCTGCAGATTCCGACGGATCGTGGCGGCACGGGGGTGGCCGTCATCGCTGACGGCTACTGGCCGGCCAAGCAGGGCCGCGACGCGCTGCAGGTGACGTGGGAAGACTCGGGTTCGAAGGTGTCCACGCCCGCGCTGATGGAGGGGTACAAGAAGCTCGCCGGCCAGCCCGGCACGGTGGCCAAGGCTGCCGACGTGAGCGCGATCCAATCCGCGCCCAAGCGTATCCAGGCCGACTACGAGTTCCCCTATTTGGCCCACGCGCCGATGGAGCCGCTGAACTGCACGATCGATCTGCAACGCGAAGGTGGCAAGACGACCGGCGCGAAGGTGTGGGTCGGCTCGCAGTTTCAGACCATCGACCAGGGCGCGATTGCCAAGGTGCTCGGCGTGTCGCCCGAGAAGGTGGAGCTGAATACGATGATGGCGGGCGGCGGTTTCGGCCGGCGCGCGATCACCACGTCGGACTACGTGGTGGAAGCGGCCAACGTGGCGAAGGCCTATGCGGCGGCAGGACACAACGGCCCCGTCAAGGTGATCTGGAGCCGCGAAGACGACATCCGCGGCGGCTACTACCGCCCGATGCATCTGCATCGCGTGAACGTGGGTGTGGACAATGGCGGCAAGGTGGTCGGCTGGGACCACGTGATCGTCGGTCAGTCGCTTCTCAAGGGCACGCCGTTCGAAGCGTTCATGGTCAAGAACGGTGTGGACAGCACCATGACCGAGGGCGTGATCGAGAACGAGTACGGCTTCCCGATGCAGGTGACGGTGCACCATCCGGACGTGGACGTGCCAGTGCTGTGGTGGCGCTCCGTGGGCCATACGCATACGGCCTACGTGATGGAAACCATGGTCGACGAGGTCGCGCACGCGGCCAAGCAAGACCCGGTGGCCTTCCGCCTGGCGCGCTTTACCGGCAAGGAGCACGAGCGCCATCGCGCGGCGCTGCAACTGGCCGTCGACAAGTCGGGCTACGGTAAACGCAAGCTGCCCAAGGGCCAGGCTTGGGGCGTGGCGGTGCATGCGTCGTTCGAATCGGTGGTGGCGTATGTGGTGGAGGTGTCGATCGATCAGGGCAAGCCGCGCGTGCATCGCGTGACGGCCGGTGTGCATGCCAACCGCGTGGTCAACCCGATGGGCGCGGAAGCGCAGATCCAGGGCGCCTGCGTGTTCGGTCTTGCGATGATCGCGCCGGGCTTTGCCATCGACATTGAGAATGGCGCCACCAAGAACAGCAACTTCACCGACTTCCCGCCCGTGCGCATGCCGGACGCGCCGCCTGTGAACGTGTTCTTCGTGCCGTCGGAAGACAACCCGACCGGCCTGGGCGAGCCCGGCACGCCGCCGATTGCACCGGCGGTGGCCAACGCGGTGTTCACGCTCACCGGCAAGCGGCTGCGCAAGCTGCCATTCGACACGGTGTAGTTGTCATCATTACGTGATGTGATTGAGGCCGGCATGCAGCAATGTGTGCCGGCTTTGTTGTTCGTCGGATCAATTCTTGCGTCCGCGGTTGCGTTGTCCTGTTGTCCACCCACCGGAGGAGCACGTCATGGCATTGAACATCCTGTACACCGCCCACGCCAAGGCCACAGGCGGCCGTAACGGCCACACGCAAACCGAAGACGGCCAGGTCTCCCACGACCTGTCGGTCCCGAAGGCAATGGGCGGCCCGGGCAAACCGAACACCACCACGCCCGAAGACCTGTTTGCCGCCGGCTATGCGGCCTGCTTCGGCTCGGCGTGCGACTTTGTTGCGAAAAGCATGCTCAAGCTCAATCCGAGCAACATCGAGATCCACTGTGATGTGGGCATCGGTACGCGAGAGGAAGGTGGTTTCGGCCTGAAGGTTGGGCTGACTGCGCGCATCAGCGGTTTGTCGCAAGCGGATGCCGAGAAGCTGGTCGCCCAGGCACATCAGGTGTGCCCGTATTCGAACGCCACGCGCAACAACGTGGAAGTCACGCTCAAGACCGAGGTCGTCTGATGCCGCAGCGGCCAGTTGTTGGTGTCTTGCTGGCCGCGGGCCGTGGCAGCCGGTTTGATCCGGCCGGCGCGGTCAACAAGCTGCTTGCGCCGTTGCCGGATGGAGCACCCGTGGCGGTGCAGGCCGCGCAGCGCTTGAAGCAGGCATTGGGTGATGTGGTGGCTGTGGTGCCCGCTGCCGCCACGCATGGCGCACAGGTTGATCAGTTGGCTGCATTGCTGGCCGACGCGGGCTGCGAAGTGCTCCGATGTGCAGACGCGGCGCGCGGCATGGGCGCCAGTCTGGCTGCCGGTGTCGCAGCACGCCCACAGGCTGGCGGGTGGATCATCGCCCTGGCTGATATGCCGTGGATCGCGCCCGAGACCATCACGCAGGTCGCCCAGGCGCTCGACACACACCATTGCGTTGCGCCCTTCTATGCGGGGCAGCGAGGCCACCCCATCGGCTTCGGCGCCGATTTTTTCGCCGGTCTGACGTCGCTCGACGGCGACGAAGGCGCACGGCGGCTGATCGATCCCGCCACGCTCGTCCGCATCGAGACTGATGACGCGGGCATCCTCCGCGATGTCGATACGCCGGCCGATCTGGCACCGTGATTTACGGGGTTGGCTAACAACGGAGCGCCGCCGTACTCGCCTGCCGGAAATGCTCCAGAGAGCGCGCACGCACGGCGCATGTCGGTCCAACGCGTGCGGCGATCGAACCTCGATGAGACACATCTGACACTATGCCCCCGCGCGTATTCCCAGCAGATTGCCGAGCGCCGCAGTTTTCGGTGCGTGTGTCGATCTCAAACATTCGATTTCGGCAGTGTGAGGTCGACGCTCCGTAGCCAGACAGCGGCGCGCGGAGTTCAGAGGCCCGAATGCGGCCCAAAAACACCCATCCCCTCGGCCCTCCGAAGCCCGTGCTTCCCTGTCAAACATCCGAAGTTGCCAAGCGGAGGCTGACGCTCGCCGTCAGCGGGCCGACGGCGTCTCTTGGCGGTCGAAAGTTTCGAGCCCAGACTGTGGCGTTCGATTACTTCTGGACTCGCCCGATCATCGCTGCCGGTCAGTCGGTTCCGACGACTGGCGAATCTACCTGATCAACGCCACGCCGTCCTGCGCGATTGCTGGAGATTTATCGCGCTCTCGTGAATCGCTGGGAATTCAATCTGTCTCGTCTTCCCGGGGCAGGCCCTGGCTGCGGAATGTGCTGGGCGCGACGCCGTACCAGCGCTTGAAGGCCTGCGAGAACGTGGACAAGTCGGCGAAGCCAACCCGCTCCGCGATCTCCCCGAGCGCCAACTCCCCGTCCTTGAGCAACGCCTCGGTCGTCGCACCGCGTGATTTGGCCAGCAACGCTCTGAAGGTTGTGGCTTCATCATGCAGCCAACGTTTAAGCCGAGGTCATCCTCCACATTCAGCACAGGCTCGCAGGAGGTCCCTTTTGTGCTGCATTGCGGCATTGCTTGGGTATAGCCGTCATAGCCGCGCATTCTCCTCATCTTTGATTAGTTTTGGATACTCCGGTCCCAGTAAGGCTTCGCTGGTGACCCCAAGCCCTGTATCCCAAACTAATCGACTGCTTCAGGGCCGCTTTCTTGCCAACGCCACTTGTCCACAGGAGCCAGTACATCGCTTGCAGAACCGGTCGCAACCGGTTGACGCACAAGGGTTTGTTGCACGATGTAACAGGCCTCGCCGATGTGGATAACTCCCACTGCACGCACACGTTTTACGTGATCGGCACGTTTGCCAAAACCCGTCAAGCCCTTTGTTGCCTCGGTGCCCGCCGCCAGGGCGGGTTATGCACAGAACATGTGGATAAGTCTGTGGGAAACCCCATCCGACCCGCGTCGTGACGGGTTCTGATCGGCGCTGCTCGCGAATTTGGCACGGCCTGTCATTTGCGAGCGGCACGCAATGCAACGATTGATTACAACTTGAAACAGCAAGTTGACCGCCTGCTGACCAGACTCCCGGTACGCGATCACCAGATCGCAACCGACGCATTCAAAGGAGAAGAACATGGTCCGGGTACTGACGATTTTGCTGGCGGCAGCCACGGTGATGACGGCAACGGGCTGCGCTGATATGACGGCCCGCCAACGCAATACCGCCATCGGCGCGGGTGTGGGCGGGTTGGCCGGCGCGGCTTTGATTGGTGGCCCGGGTGCCACGCTGGGCGGCGCCGCATTGGGCGGCCTGGTGGGCAACGTATCGACGCGCTGATCCGGCGTCGACCTTGGCGTCGACCACAAAGAAGCGGACCCGGAGTGAACGCCCCGTGTCCGTTTTTTTATGCCTGTGCGCGGCTGTGCGTGCGCAGGACTTCTTCCAGGGCCGGCACTTCCAGCGGTCGGCCGAACAAGAAACCCTGAACCTCATCGCACGCATGCGCGGCCAGGAAGGCCGATTGCTCCGGCGTTTCCACACCTTCAGCCGTGACGGTCATGTTCAGTGCGCGGGCCATCGCGATGATGGTCTTGGTGAGCGCCACGCAGTCCGCCACCGCCGGCACACCGCTGATGAACGATCGATCGATCTTGATGTTGTGGATCGGCAAGCTGCGCAGATACGACAGTGACGAGAAGCCGATGCCGAAATCATCGAGCGAGATCCGCACCCCGCGTGCGGCGAGGCTTGTCAGCAGGCGTTGCGTCGATAGCCGATCGGCCAGCAGCACGCTTTCCGTCAATTCCAGTTCCAACCGCCCCGGCGTCATGCCCGATGCCTTGAGCGCTTCGTCCACGTCGCGCTCGATCACGCCGGCATCGCATTGCCGCGCCGAGACGTTCACCGCCACGCGCCCCGTGAAGCCGAAATTGCGCGCCCACGCCTGGCCCTGCGAGCAGGCCTGCATGAGCGCCCAGCGGCCCAGTTCGAGGATGTAGCCGGACTCTTCCGCCACGTCGATGAACTCGGTGGGCGACACCGCGCCCAGCTCGGGGTCGGACCACCGCATCAGCGCCTCGACTGCCACGAGTTCGCCCGTGCCTAGCGCGTACTTGGGTTGATACACCAGCCGCACTTGCCCACGCCCGAGCGCACGGCGCATCCGCTCGTTGAGCGTGAAGCGGCGCAGCATCTGTGTTTCCAGCGCGCGCGAATAGCGGGCGATGCGGTTGCGGCCGCTTTCCTTGGCGCGGTACATGGCGGCTTCCGCATGGCTGACCAGCGTTGCCGCATCGGCGCCGTCTTCCGGGAAGGCTGTCACGCCAATGCTGGCCGATAGATGCACCTCGCGCTCGCCGCCGGTAAAGGGTCGGGCCAGAGCATCGAGCACCTGCTGCGCGAGCATGTCGGCGGTCTTTGGATCATCGATGGCCACGCAGAACTGGTCACCACCCAGGCGGGCCAGCAGCGCACGCTGACCTGCCTGCGCGCGGATGCGTTGCGCCGCCATGTTCAGCACCTGGTTGCCGACGTGGTGGCCCATCGCTTCGTTCACGGTCTTGAAGTGGTCCAGCCCGATATAGAGCAGCGCCGATTCCCCCGTGGATGGCAGCGCCAGCCGAGTGTCGAGCCGCTCGATGAATGCCGCCCGATTGGGCAGGCCGGTGAGCGAATCTTTCGTCTCCAACAGGCGCAACTGCTCGTACGCCGAGCGCTCGGCCGTGATGTCGGTAAAGATGACCAGCACCGCATGCGGCGAAGCGCTGTCGGGCGAGAACATCGGCAGCACCGATTCACGCAGCCACACGATCTGCCCGTTGCCGGCCGGCACGCCCACGACGACGTTGCTGATGGCACGGCCGGTGCGGGCCGCCAGCGTGGAAGGCCACGCGGCGCGCGGCAGGATGGTGCCGTCTTCGCCCAGCATCATGTCGCTCAATGCAACACGCGGACGGCCTTTCCACGACGCGCCGGACATGCGCAGGATTTCCGCTGCGCTGCGGTTGTACGACAGCACGCGGCCGTCGGTGGACAGCGTGAGTACGCCCTCGCTCAGGTGATTGACGACCAGCCGGTATTGATCGCGCAGCTCACGGGCCTGGCGGTATTCGTTTTCCAGTCGCAGCAGCTTGACCAGCGCGGCGATGTAGCGACCGCACTCGGTGCGCAGCGTCGTATCGTCGGGCGGCGTGTGGGTGTCGGCGGGGTAGAAGAGGCACAGCAGGTCATCGGCAGCGACCATGCCGCCATGCTGCGCCGGGATGCGGCACAGCCATGCCGGCTGTGCGGTGCCCAGCGCGCGGATGAGCGCTTCGCGCAAGGCCGTCGGCGCGTTGGGCTGGCGAATGAGTTCGATGGGCGCTAGATCACTGAGCAGCGGCGCGATGCGGGCGAGCTCTACGTCCAACTCCGCTTGCGCAGTGGTGGCGATGCGGGTGGCATGGTCGTCGCGCAACGCCAGTCGGGCCCGCGCCGGCTGTGTGCCATACAGCCGGGGCCGCCCCGAGACGACGCGCATCACCACACACAGTGCCGATGGCAATGCCGCTTCCAGCGCCCGCAATGCGGCATGCAGCCGCTCGCCGAGCGAGGCCGCCGATGGCAATGTGGAAAGCAGATGATCGAGGTGCTCATGCGGCAGCACGGCACCGATGGCCTCGGCGCTAAGAACGCGCTCGCCGGCCTTGCCCGGCAACTGCGCGTCGAGCGGCAAGGGCAGCCCATGCACGACCACCTGTTGCGCGGGCAGCCCGTCGAAGCGCGTGGGCGTAACCGTCAGCCGAACGCTGACCACTTCACTGGCATCCCCCGCGCAGAGAGCCGAAACAAGTTGTGCTGCGGGCAGAGCCAAGGCGGGCATGGCCGGGTCGGCCTCTTCCACAGGGCGGGCGCCCAGCCATGCAGGGACATCCTGGAAAAAGCGCGAGAAGGGTTCGCCGAGCAGTTGGTCGGCCGAGAGCGCCCGCACCATGCACACGCCTGCTGCATTGGCATAGACGATGCGGCCTTCGAGCACCACATAGAGCGGAACCGGAAGGCTTTGCGCCGACAAGGGGTAGGAAATTTCGTCTTGCAACCCACGCTCCAAGCAGAGGTATTGCCCACGACATCTCACCACGCATCAACCTCGGGCGTCGACAGCGATAAAAGCGCGCGAGCCGCCAGAAGAATGCGAGGGCAATCTTCTTCATGATGCGCAAAAGTCGCGCTTGGCGCAAAGGCTAGTTTGTGGCGGATGCAACACATTGCGCCTTTGATTCGTCGACCGGCCTGCTACTGGTTTGTGGCGCGGGCTTCAAAACAACTTGCATCGGATTGGCCGTGGGCGCTGTCTCCACTGTCGCTATTTCCGTATCCGACGCTGTTTCACTTTCCTGATGGGCGAAATGCTGATCGATCCAGCGATGCGTGAGTGCCAATCCGATTGCACACATCAAAACGCATGTCCCCATTGTCAGGATGAAATAGGCGCTGATCCGTTCGATTGAACGTTCCGGAAAGAAAAAGGTCGCGGCGGAGAACAAGGTGCATACCAGCACGCCAAAGAGCAAAAGCAGATAGTAAAAACGACGCGGCAAGGGCGAATTCATCGTTGTCTCATCCAACATCCAACTGCAACCAGGAGGTGTGTTGCTTTGAATCGTTTTACCGCCGATCTAAATGGGCATGCGGTGACGCTGCTATGGCGCGTCCCACGTGGTGGCGGCTTGCGTATGAATCGATATTGCGTTTGCAGTACTGCGAGGTTGCGGATTGCTGGTGGCGGCAAGCCATCCGAATTGCAAGACCCGGCAGCGCTTGCTATGGTGGTGGCACTGAAATGCAGTACGGCGCCGGTTTGTGGCCTTGCATGATCGCGTACGCCAATCCGATGCGTCAATCCGACTTTCCAGCTCAATCCTGAGCATCCGGTGTGCCACGCGTTGATTCTTGGCTTAGTGACGCGGTTTGAAGGGTTGCAACCAAAAACGTTGAAATTTGATTTCAGTTATGAATACAATTGACCTAATATCTGATCCACACCAAACTTTATTGGGAGCGAATATGGCGACATACAAGGAATTGGTTGCACAAAAGGCCAAGCTGGAAGAGCAGATCGAAACGGCGCGCGCCAAGGAGTTGGAAGCGGTAGTCCAGCAAGTGCGCCAGACGGTTGCCGAATATGGCCTGACGGCGGAAGACCTGGGCCTGGCCCAGCGCCGCGGCCGCCGTGCCGGTGCCAAGGCGCCGGTGGCGCCCAAGTATCGCGATCCGAAGACGGGCGCAACGTGGTCCGGCCGCGGCCGTGCCCCGGCCTGGATCGGCAAGAACCGCGATAAATTCCTGATCGCCTGAACTGTCAGATCTACCTGACGCGCGCCTGGCAAGCCCGGCGCGCAACGCAAATGGCCCACCTGACCGGTGGGCCATTTGCGTTGCTGCGCGCGATGAGCGTTCCTGTATAACAACGGCATGACACCCCGCCTGCCCAAATACCTCGAACTGGCCGATCGCATTCGGCTCGACATCCTGCACGGTGCCCTGCCGGCCGGCAGCATTGCGCCCAGCGAGAACGAAGTCGCCCAGCGTTACGGCGTATCCCGCTTGACGGCACGCCGCACACTCAATGAACTGGCCGCGCGGGGGCTGCTCAAGCGCTCGCGCGGGCAACGCAGCGTCGTGCTGGATCGCGTGGGGCCGCATCGGCCGGTGCTGTATGCGCCGGGCCAGTCCGACGCTGCGTTGGAATACGTGCCGGGCGCCGTCTATACGGTCAGCGCGTTCCGGTTGGAATCTGCCGACGAAACCGTGGCTGCCGCGCTTGATCTGCAGGCGGGCGTGCAGGTGGCCTTCGTCGAGCGCCGCGCCCAGGTGGATGGGCAACCCATCATGCTGCTGCGCACGTGGCTGACCTCCCGGCTGGCCGCCATGCTCGAAGCGCGCGACTTCGAAGATCGCCTGTTCGTGCAGGTCTTCCAGCGCGCCAACCTGACCATTGCACGCTCACGCGAGGCCCCGCTGGCCTGCGTGGCCGACGCCCATCAGGCGGCCCAGCTTGGCGTGGACGCAGGCGTGCCGCTGGTGCGCGTGCGCCGCATCGGCTATAGCGTGGCCGACGTGCCGATCTCTCTCACCTACTGCGATTTCTCGCCCGAACGCTATACGCGCGAAGTCGATATCCGCGTGCTGCAAAACGACTGAAACCGCGCTGCGCCAGCCCGGTGCAGAAACCGCGCCACATACCCCTGCGCGGGGACTTGTCTGCTTGAGGTAGTCAAGCTACGCTCCGCCGTTTTGTCATTAAAGCGCCCATTTGTCGTGTCGCAACGCCGTCAGGCTGGACTGGCACGGCTGTTGCATTGACCGCCCCGATTGCGCGGGACGGTTTGAGCCGCCTTCCCCACGAAGCAATCCACTCAACCGTGAACGATGGCCTTGGCCGAGATAGTTTGGGTTGAGGAGACCGTTGCCTGCCAAGGCGCGATCTGGCCGGACATTCGCTCAATACCTATCTGGAGCGAAAGTGCGGGCGAATACAAATGGATTCTTTTTTGTCGTCAATTCCTGGGGGAAATCAAACACTATGGCAACACATAAAAACACCACGGTAGGCAAATTTACGGCCTGTGCCTTGACGGCCGCCGCGTTGTCGATGGGGGCAGCCGATGCGGGCGCGGTGGAATGGAGCGATACGTCGATCGGCTATCGCTACGGCACGCAATTCGCAGAACCGTTTGTGGGCAACGACATTCACAAGAACATCTTCAACTTCACGCACGCCAGCGGATACAAGTACGGCACGAACTACCTGAACGTGGATCTGCTGCAATCGGACAGCAAGGACGCCAACGCGCAGGAAGCCTATGTGGTGTATCGCCACACGCTCGATATCGGCAAAGTCTTTGATAAGAATCTCGGCGCTGGGCCGATCCGCGGCTATGGCCTGACCGCCGGCTTTGACTGGAACACCAAGAACGATCCAGGCTATGCGTCGAAGAAGCGCATGCTGGTGGTAGGGCCTACGCTGATGATGGATGTCCCCGGCTTCCTGAATATCAGTTTGCTGATGTTGTGGGAGAGCAACGAGCCGGTTGGTGTAACGAGCCGCTACCACTACAAGGCGCATCCGATGCTCAATGCTGCATGGGGCATCCCCATTGGCTCAACGGGCCTGTCCTTTGAGGGGTACGTCAATTACATCGCCGCCAAAGGCTCGAATGAATTCGGAGGCGCGACGTCGCCGGAACTCAATATCGATGCCATGCTGATGTACGACCTGGGTACGCCTTTGCACCTCGGCAAAAACACGCTTCGTGCCGGCATTGAATATCAATACTGGCGCAACAAGTTCGGCAATCCGGCGTCGGTGCCCGGCTCCTTGGCAAAAACACCGATGGTGCGCGTCGAATACCATTTCTGATGCACGGCTGCCGATACCCTTTGGTATCGGCGCGACCGCACAGCGCAGAGAACTGCGATCAAAAAAGGATTCAGGCTGTCCGGCGGCATTGCCGATCTCCGGAGCCGTCTCGCCTGTCTTGATCGCGGTTTTGAGCGTGCGTTTTCCTTGTCACCGCCCACGTGTCGACAGCGTGGGTGGACATTTGCAGCGGCGTCCGGATTCCGGGCGCCGTTTTTTGTTGTGCAAAGGCTTGGGCGGCCAGGTTCAGCCGGTGCGAGCCAGGCGCAACGGCGCTGCGGAAGGCTCGGCGCCCGGTTGATTCAGCAGCATCGCGCCGCGTTGCGTGGCAACGAAGACGGCCTCGGTGCGGCTGCGCACTTCCAGCCGGCGATACAGCGCGTTGATATGCGCTTTGGTGGTCGCCTCTGAAATGCTGAGCATGCGGCTGATGGTTTTGACCGGATGCCCGCGCGACAGCAGGACGAGAATCTCGTATTGGCGTTGCGTAAGACCGAGCAATGCGCAATCGTCATTGCCGCCGGATGCACCTGCTGCGATGGCTTCGGGCCGCGTCAACACAATGGAAGCGGGCACATAACGGCCACCGGCGAGTACCAGTTCCAACGCCGCAGCAATCAATTTCCCGGAATAGCTTTTCAGCAGATACGCCGAGACATTCAATTGCATCAGCGTGCGCACATGCGCGGCCGAATCGGTTTCGCCCAGCACGGCGATATGTCTTGGATGCGGCTGTTGCAATAGCCGCGAGAGGGCCGGCAGATCGTCGATGCCAGGTAACGGCAGGCCGATCAAGGCCAGTTCGGCGTCCGCATGCGCCGCAAGATTTTCAAAGAGAGCTTCGTCCGGCTCAATGCTGACCACTTCGGCAACGGCCGGCAAGGATTGCAAAACATGAGTCGCGCCGGCACGCACCAAAGGGTGTGCCTCTACTACGATTGATTTCACTGCGCCGCCTGTCTGGTTATGGTTGCTTGCCCATTCCCGGAATCAGCTTGTTGCTGCGCCCATTTTGGACCAGCGATCCAAAATCAATGCAGGCGTGCTTGTGGAAATGCTTTTGGTGTGCGGTCTCGGTATATTTCCCCGTTCAGCCGGCAGTCACCACAAAGCGGTGCCGCCGGGCCGAAACCTTTGCACGCCAATCAGGCGCAATTTCCTTCCGGTTTTTTTCTTGTTTATGTCGCCAGGCGCGGAGGATTAATCCCGCCAAAATTCGCAGAATAAATCCCCAGCTTGCTTGTTGCACCCATCAATGGGATGTAAACCTTTTTGTTTACCCCGATTGGTGGTGTGCTAGACCCCCTATACATAGCAGGATCAGACAGCAGCAGCTAGCCCCACTTCACGCGCATTGACGTGAACGTGAACCGGGGCTTTCGTACCCAAGATGGTGCAGTGGCTTACTGCGCAACAACCGAGAAGCGCGGCATCGACAGCGGTTGCTTGCCGTCGCGGCCGTAGGGCGTGCCGCCGCCGTTGTTGGCGGCGTGGAGGACTGACAGCGCGTTCTGCGTGGCGCGCAGGCGCAGGTCGATCAGGGTGCCGTTGTCGACGTTGCGCTGGCGTAGCACGGTGGCCAGGGCCAGGTTTTCGTCGAACAGGCGGCTGGCGGTTTCATCCGTGCGCAGGTATTTGACCAACCCGTACGGATCGGCGCCGCCGTGCTGTGCCCACCAGAGGCGGCGTTCACGGTCGGCCTCGCCCAAGGCGGCGAGCTGTTTCTGCTTAGTCTGGGTGACGCGCTCGAGTTCGACCATGTCACCGTCGCGCAACGCTTGGGACTCGGCTTCCAGGGTCAGGGTGGCGGCGCGCAGCAGTTCCTGCTCGTCGGCAAGCGTGCGGATCAGCAGTGTGTTGTCCATATTGACTACCTCAAAGCGTGGAGCTTGGGCAGCCGCCGGACGGCACACCGCCCCGCCGCGGGCACGCCGGGGCGAAACCCGGGACCAGCGGCGTCAGAAAAAACAGGGGACGGACGACGGGAAACCCCCGTCAGACCTTCTTGGATCGCGTGGAGAGTAGCGATTGCGCGTCGGAAAGCGCCGCATCGGCGATCTTGCCGGCGTCCATCTTGAGCGTGCCATTCTGGATGGCGCTGCGAATCTGCGCGACGCGTGCGGCGTCGAAGTCGCCGCTGCCCACCTGGCGCGAGACTTGTTGGACCGACAGCGACGGCGAATCGCCGTGGCTGCGCGTTGCGCCCGAGACCGTCGTGGCGGTCGCGGACGAGCCGGTCGCACGGGTCGACCCGGACGCAGCGTCCTTGGTCGGCGCAATGGCCGGCGTGTTGTTGACGATATGGTTGATTTTCACGGGTGTCTCCGAAGAGCGCGTTCATCCTAACACCCATATCGGCCAACCCCGGCCCAAACTTTAGCGCGGGAGTTGGATGACGCGTCACACCGTGAAAGTGATCCATCGAGCTCAAATGACGTCTAAAACTGGATGACGACCACGCCGGCAGACTGCGCAATGCCTGAAATGACGTTGCCGTTGGCGGTGCGCACCTGCGCCACTTGGCCCACGGCGGCCTGGTTCAGCGCCCGGCCGTCGCTGGTGACCTGAAAGCCGCCACCCTCGGCGACGAGCTTGACGGTCTGGCCGGACTGCACGGCAATGGGCAGTCGCAGGCTCTCGGCACGCAGCGGCTGGTTGGCGGCCACACTGGTCACCAATACGCGCCCCACCACGTCGGCCGGCTGCTGCACGACGGACGGCGGGAGCATCGACAAGTCACCCGAGCGGGCTTCCAGATCGCCCATGTCGAGCGTCTTGCCCGGCGGCAGTTGGTGCGAGGCCACGTAATACGTCCCCGTGATCTGGATCGTCGCCGGCACCCACGCCGCCCAGGCGTGCGGCGAGCGGCAGCGCACGCCCACTTGTATACGGCCGCGCAGGCGGTTGGCCGCCGGCAGCATCAGGTCGATCTGGTCGCACGGCTGATTGGCGATGCGCGCGTCGACGGGGCCGACTTCCACGGAGGCGCGCGGCGCGCCAGCCTCATTGGTGCCGCCCAGGATGTCCAGTTGCGATTGCAGTTGCTGCTGAATCTGCATCTGGATGGCGTTCGGCCCCTGGATGGTGGTGGGCTGCGCGGCTGCTTGTGCCGTTCGTGCCGTTTGTGCCGTTTGTGCGGGCAGCGGCATGTTGGCGGCGGCCGGCGCGTAGCCGACCCGCATCATCCCTTGCGCGTGCGCCAGGATCGGATGCACCACGCTTGCCAGCAGCCCCAGCGCCAGGATCAGCAACAGCTTGCGCTGGCGCGCGGCCACCGGCATGGCCGTGGCGGCGGATCGGGTCGAGCGGTGCGTGCTGCGTGCAAACGGGGTGGACATGGAAAGCCCTCCATCAGAAGTCCGGTGAAGTGTAGCCACGTGCGTGCGAGCGCCAAATGCGGAAATGTCGGCCAATCCCCCCCTTATTCGGACGAATGGTCTTGCGCACCGGCCCCTAGACTTTGCAACGTGGTGAAGTCCCTGGCGTTGCGCGGCTGTTGTGCAGTTTCGGGCCGTGCAGCCTGCCCCGGTCGCTGGTTTCCCGGCCGGCGCCGGACCCGCAGACAGGTCTTTTCCACTGAGGCTGCATGACGGCAACTCAGCAGGACAGCGGTTCAGCGGTTTTTGGAGACGGTATCGGCGGTTTTTGAAGGGGCCGCCGATGCCGAGTTCTCCAGCCCCACCGAGCACGCGATTCGGAAAGCGGAATACAGAACAGAACACAACCCTCGACGGGTGGCGGCGGCAACCCAGGCGCCACGCGCAAGGAATGACAGACATGGTCGACAAGCTGGATCAGTTGTTCGGTTTTCAGGAACAGGCGCTGCACCTGCGTTCGCAGCGGCACCAGATCCTGGCTTCGAACATTGCCAACGCCGATACGCCCAACTACAAGGCGCGCGACTTCGATTTTCAGTCGGCGCTGCAGAAGGCGGTCGGCCAGCAAAGCGGCAACAGCCTGCCGATGACGGCAACCACTGCAGGCCACCTGGCAGTGGATGGCGCACCGGCGGGCGACGTGACATTGATGCAGGCATCGCTGTCACAGCAGACCAAGGCGCTGCAGGGCGAAGTGCAGTACCGCACGTCGCAGCAGCCGTCCATCGACGGCAACACGGTGGACATGGACGGCGAGCGCATGCGCTTTGCCGACAACACGGTGCGTTACGAGGCCGATCTGAACATCGTGACGCAGAAGATCAAGTCGATGCTGGCGGCCATCCAGAGCAGCTAAGCACGGCGCAGGACCGAGCAAGACAGGGTAGGACGGCCGTGCAGCAACCGGGCGCGGCAAGAAAGAGGGACGGGAGTGATGCGGCGCCCCGGGCCAGGACGATCTGGCCCGGAGAGCGCCCACACACAACAGCGGATCGGTGCTGGCAATAGCGCCGACAACAGTTTCAGGAACAGCGGAATCAACATGTCGCTATTCAAGGTGATGGATGTGGCTGGCAGCGCGCTCACCGCGCAGTCCAAGCGCATGAACGTGGTGGCCTCCAACCTGGCCAACGCCGAGAGCGTGACCGGCCCGGACGGCACGGCCTATCGTGCCAAGCAGGTGGTGTTCTCGCCCGCGCAGGCGTCCGATGGCGACACTTACGCCACCGGCGTGTCGGTCGACCGCGTGGTGGAAGACACCGTCACGCCCATGAAGCGCATGCACCAGCCGGGCAACCCACTGGCCGATGCCGACGGCTACGTGACCATGCCGAACGTCGATGTGGTGGACGAAATGGTCAACATGATTTCTGCGTCGCGCTCGTACCAGGCCAACGTGGAAGTTGCCAACACCACGAAGACGATGGCCTCCAAGGCCCTGACCCTCGGTCAGTAACCGGCTGCAGCCCGCTCTAGCCAAATACGCGAGATACGAACATGACCGTCAGCTCTACCACCAGCACTAGCAGCACCACGGGCACCACCACCGGCAATCAACTGGCCATCACCAACGGCACCGATCTGCAGAGCACGTTCATGAAGCTCCTGGTCGCGCAGTTGCAGAACCAGGATCCGCTGAACCCGATGGACAACTCGCAGATGACCTCGCAGCTCGCGCAGATCAACACTGTGAACGGCATCCAGCAGATGAACACCACGATGTCCGCCATGCTCACGCAGAACGCGGCCACGCAGGCTTCGTCGATGATCGGCCGCACCGTGCAGGTGCCGACCACGAATCTCTCGCTGGCATCCGGCACGGCCAACTTTGGTGTCTCGGTGCCCAACGGCGCCGATGACGTGGTTGTCACCATCAAGAATGCTGCGGGTGTTGCCGTGCGCACGGTCGATCTGGGCCAGATGAGTGCCGGTTCGGGCAACTACACCTGGAACGGCAAGGACGACAAGGGCAACCAACTGGCGGACGGCAGCTACACGATCGGTGTTGCGGCCACGCTGGGCGGCAAGGTCACCGCGGCAAACGCGCTGGGCGTCGACAAGGTGGCTGGCGTGACCATCAACAACGGCACGATGCAACTGGTGCTGGCTTCCGGCGGGACAGCCAAGCTGTCTGACGTCGCTTCTATTCAGTAACGGGTCCGTCGCAGACACACCCGCGCCTCTTATCTTCCACGGGAGAACACTATGGGATTCCAGCAAGGCCTGAGCGGTCTCGACGCCGCCTCTTCTAACCTCGATGTGATCGGCAGCAACGTGGCCAACGCCAACACGGTCGGCTACAAGAAATCGACCGCCGAGTTTGGAGACGTGTATGCACGCTCGCTCGTGGGCGCGTCGGACAATCAGATCGGCCAGGGCGTGAGCGTGACCAGGGTGTCGCAGTCGTTCACGCAGGGCAACGTGACCATTACCGGCAACCCGCTGGACATCGCCATCAACGGCACGGGCTTCTATCGCATGGTCGATGCAAGCAGCGGCCAGGTGTCGTACACGCGTAACGGCCAGTTCCAGACCGACAAGAACGGCTACATCATCTCGGCCACCGGCCAGAACCTGACCGGCTACGGTGTGGATTCCACCGGCAAGGTCAACACCGCCGTGCTGACCAATCTGAAGATTCCCGTCAACGACCTGGCGCCGCTGGCGACCACCAACACCGCATTCGGCGTCAACCTGGATGCTGCCGCCACCGCCCCGACCACCACGCCGTTCTCGCCCACCAACTCGGCCACGTTTAACCACACCGTTTCGGAGCAGGTGTACGACGGCACGGGCACGCCGCACATGCTGACCAACTACTACGTGCGCACCGGCACCGGCTGGGATGTGTACTCGCAGGTGGATGGCGCCAACCCGACCGGCGGCAACCCGGTGACGTCGCTCACGTTCAACAGCAGCGGTGTGCTGACCTCCACGCCCAGCAAGGTCGCCGTGGCGTTCGGCGGCATGAGCATTGCCAGCATGGATTTCACAGGCACCACGCAGTACGGCGGCGGCTACAACGACACCGCCCCGGGCGTGACGCAAGACGGTTATGCCACGGGCCGCCTGGCCAGCTACTCGGTCGGTACCGATGGCACCGTCACCGCGCGCTACTCCAACGGCCGCACGTCCACACTGGGCCAGATCGCCATGGCCAACTTCAAGGCGCCGGAAGGCCTGCAGAACATCGGCGGCAACCAGTGGGTAGAAACGTCCAACTCGGGCGCACCGAACCTGGGTACGCCGGGCATGGGCTCGTTTGGCCTGCTGCAGTCCTCCGCTGTGGAGCAATCCAACGTGGACTTGAGCCAGGAACTGGTCAACATGATTGTCGCCCAGCGCTCGTACCAGGCCAACGCACAGACCATCAAGACGGAGGACACCATCCTCCAGACCTTGGTGAGCATGCGCTAAGTAACGGCAGGAGCCCACCACCATGGACCGCTCAATCTATGTGTCGATGACTGGCGTGAAGCACCTGTTCGACCAACAGGCCGCCAGCGCCAACAACCTCGCCAACGCCAGCACCACGGGCTTCAAGGCCCAGATCGACGCGTTCCATACGGTGGGCGTGCAGGGCGATGGCTCGCCCACGCGCAGCTACGTGATGGCATCGGCCATCGGTACGGACCTCTCGCCCGGCCCGATCGAAACCACCGGCCGCAGCCTGGACGTGGCCATCGACGGGCAAGGCTTCTTTGCCGTGCAAACGCCCGATGGCGGCGAGGCCTATACCCGCGCCGGCACCTTCCAGCTGGGTGCGGACGGCACGATCCAGACGCTGTCTGGCCAGCCCGTGCTCGGCGACGGTGGCCCGATCACCATGCCGCCCGACACCACGGTGCAGTTTGCCAAGGACGGCACGGTCAACGCGATCAGCGCCGACAGCCGCACGCCGCCCGTGGCACTGGGCCGCCTGAAGCTGGTGAACATTGATCCGTCGAACATCGACCGCGGCACCGACGGCCTGTTCCGCCAGCGCGACGGGCAAGACGCCGATGTGGACGAGAAGGTGCGCATTACCGGCGGTGCGCTGGAAGGCAGCAACGTCAACCTGACCGACTCGCTGGTCAACATGATTGCGATCTCGCGTCAGCTGGAGATGCAGATGAAATCGCTGCACACGAGCGACACGAACGCCCAGTCGGCCAATGAACTGCTGCGCCACGCCTGATCGGCCGGCGCAATGAATTGAATCAACCAAGGACTCGAACATGATTCGCTCCCTGTGGATTTCCAAGACCGGGATGGACGCCCAGCAATCGCAGCTGGATGTCATCTCGAACAACCTGGCGAACGTCAACACGACGGGCTTCAAGCGCTCGCGCGCCGTGTTCGAAGACTTGC
>Ga0207690_10000763_pt1 | contig 20810 bp, 17 predicted proteins | sample KBSC23metaG_FD_184315 | JGI IMG/M metagenome (GOLD analysis project Ga0207690, IMG submission 184315) | Corn rhizosphere microbial communities from Kellogg Biological Station, Michigan, USA - KBS C2-3 metaG (SPAdes) (version 2) | ecosystem: Host-associated > Plants > Roots > Rhizosphere > Soil ...
CAAGGCGCTGAGGATGGACCTGATCGTCACCGACCATCATCTGCCGGACGGCGCGAAGGGCGTGCCGGAGGCGGTTGCGGTGCTGAATCCGGCGCAGGAGGGCTGCGGGTATCCATTCAAGGAACTGTGCGGAGCGGCGGTGGCGTTCAAGCTGGCTCATGCCATTCTGCGCGCGGCGGCGGAAACGGCTGAGGAACAGACGAGGCTTCGGGAGCGCATGGTTCCTTCGCTGTTGAAGCTGGTGGCGATTGCGACGATTGCGGACTCGGTGCCGCTGGTGGGCGAGAATCGCGTGATTGCGGCGCTGGGGTTGCGGGAGCTGCGCAACCCGGTGCAGCCTGGGCTTCGCGCGTTGATGGAGGTGGCGCGGATTCCGCCGGACCGTTCGCCGACGGCGACCGAGGTGGGGTTTCGGATTGGGCCGCGCATCAATGCGGCCGGACGCATGGACATTGCCGGCGATGTGGTGGAGTTGTTTCTGACGCGCGAGCAGGCCCGCGCAAAAGAGCTTGCTGAAAAGCTGCACCGGCTGAACGACGAGCGGCGCGCGACCGAGGCGAAGGCGCTGGAAACGATTGACGAACAACTGGAGCAGATGCGCGGCTCGGACGGCGAATTTCCGCCGGAGTGTCTGGTGTTGGACGACGTGGACTGGCATCGCGGAGTGCTGGGCATTCTGGCTTCGCGCGTGGTCGAGCGCACGGGGCGGCCAGCGCTGGTGCTGACTCACGAGGACGGACAGGCGCATGGCTCTGGCCGCTCGATTGCTGGATTTCATCTGCTGAATGCGCTGACGGCAGTACATGGAGACTTCGAGCGGCCCGGAGAGATGATGAGGGACGCGCTGTTTACGCGCTTCGGCGGCCATGCTCATGCGGTTGGCTTTTCGCTGCCTACGGACCGCGTAGAACTGTTGCGCGCAAGGATGCGGAGCTATGGCCTTCCGCCGGCGGAGGGCGCCGAGGCCGCAGCGATGCTGGAGTGCGACGCCGAGGCGCCGTTCAGCGAACTGACGCAGGGCCTGCTGGAGTGGCTGGAGCGGTGCGGGCCGTTCGGCATGGGCAACCGCGAGCCGGTCTTTGTTACGCGAGACGTGACGCTGGCTGCGCCGGTCCGCATCATCAAGGAGAAGCATGTGTGTCTTGAGATCCAGCAGCAGGGCGCGCAGCAGCGGTTCAGCGCGCTGGGCTGGAGCCGCCGCGTGGACTGGCCTGCACGCTGCGCTGAGCTTGGCTTGCGGCCTGGCTCGCACATGAATGTCGCCTACCGGCTGAGGGCAAAGACGGACCCGCGGTTTCCGGGCCTGGAGATGGAACTGGTCGATCTGCAACCGGCGTAGGCGGGGGCGCTTGAAGCCGGCGGGTAACTACCTGGCTGCGCGAACATTCTGCTTCATTTCCGGTGCAGGGTCATCTTATATACTGAACTACCAACCTGAATGCCGACGACCGAGACAAGACGCCTGAATCCTATCCTGCTGTGGGGCATCTTTCTCGCAGTGATTGTGCTGGTATTTATTGCAGTGCGGATGTTTACGCGCGAAGAGGTCGAGGTGCGGGTGGCGGCAGTGAATCACCAGAACGTGATCCGTTCGATTCCGACCAACGGCAAAGTTGAGCCGATTCAAGAGTTTCAGGCCCATGCGCCTGCGGCCGGCGTGGTGGGCAAGGTGTACGTCAAGGTGGGCCAGAAGGTCAAGGCTGGCGAACTGCTGCTCCAGATGGACGATTCCGACGCGGTAGCGCGTCTTGCCGCGGCGAAGGCCGCATTGAGTTCGGCGCAGGCCGCGATGCATAACATGCAGCAGGGCGGCTCGCAGGTGGAGCGGATCAATCTCGCCTCGCAAATGGACACGGCGAAGCTACAACAGGCACAGGCCACAAAAAACCTGGCGGCGCTGGAAGAGTTGGAGAAGAGAGGCGCTGCCTCCGCCAGCGAAGTTGCCGCCGCCCGTGAGCGATTGCAGTCTGCCGCCAGCTCGATGGAAAACCTTCAGTTGCGCGAAACGCACAGCTACAGCCCCGCAGACCAGGCCCGCGTGCGCGCGCAGTTGAACGATGCCAAAGCAGCGGTGAATGCCGCACAGAGCGCCTACGCGAGCAACAATGTCCGCGCGCCGTTTGCCGGGACGGTGTACTCCGTCCCCGTCTCTGCTTACGATTTCGTCCAGGCGGGTGAAGACCTGCTGGACCTCGCAGACCTGAATAAGATTCAAATCCGCGCCTACTTCGACGAGCCGGAGATTGGCAAACTGGCGGTCGGACAGGCGGTGAAGATCGAGTGGGCCGCGAAACAGTCGCAGACGTGGCATGGCCATATCAGCATTGCGCCGACGACGGTTATCACCTACGGAACACGCAATGTCGGCGAGTGCCTGATTACGGTGGACGATGCGCGCGGCGACCTGCTGCCGAATACAAATGTCACTGTCACCGTCACGACATCACAGCGGTTTAACGTGCTGAGCGTTCCGCGAGAGGCGCTGCATACAGATGGCGGCGATTCTGTCTTTCGCGTCGTGAACGGCAAACTGGTTCGCACGCCGGTCGTGGTAGGCGTTGTCAACCTGACGCGCGTCGAGATCGTCAGCGGCCTGACAGAGAAAGACACTGTTGCGCTGAGCGCCACCAGCAATCGCGAACTGACCAACGGCCTCGCGGTCAAGGCGATCGAGTGATGTCCACCACTCTGCGGCAGAACGGAATCCGGATTCTTGTCCTTTGCGCGCTCTTCGGCGGAGCGCAGGCATTTGCGGGCGGCAACGCCGGCAATGCTCAGGCGAATGCTCTCTTGCAGCAGGGCAAAGTGGATCAGGCAAAGGCCATGCTCGAACAGACGCTCGCCGGACAGCCTGACGATGCGTGGGCGCATTCCCTGCTCTGCCGCGTCTACTACGCGCAGGACATGGCCGACGCCGCTGTCAATGAGTGCGAGAAGGCCATCGCTCGCGCTCCGAACGACAGCGACACCCAGCTATGGATGGGACGTGCCTACGGAATGAAGGCCGAACGGGCTAACCCGCTTGTGGCCTTCGCGCTTGCGCGGAAGGTCCACGCCTCATTTGAGCGCGCATTGGAACTGGATCCGAATAATGTTCACGCGATGAGCGACCTGGGCGAGTTTTATGTCGATGCACCCGGCATTGTGGGCGGTGGAATGGACAAGGCACAGGACCTGGCGCGCCGTATCGAGTCGCGCTTCCCTGCCGAGTCGCACCGCGTGCTGGCTATGATTGCCGAGAAGCGCAACGACTACGCTACAGCGGAGACCGAGTTCAGGGCAGCAGCTGAGACCGCCAAAACGCCCGAGGCTTACGTTGATCTCGGACACTTCTACCAGCGGCATCATCAGCCAGACAAGGCGCTTGCGCCGCTACAGGCCGCGATTGACGCGGATCGCCGGAGAGACGCTGCGCTGGTGGATGCGGCCAGCATCCTGACCGCCGCAAACCGCTCTCCCGATCTGGCTGAGAACGTCTTGCGCGAGTATCTCTCTTCGCCCTCCAAGTCGGAGGCGGCGCCTGCCTTCAAAGTGCATGTGCAGCTTGGCAAGCTGCTGGCCAGCCGTGGCGATGCGACGGGAGCGCGCCGGGAGTATGCAGCCGCGCTGGCGCTGGCCTCGAACTATACGCCCGCCCGCAAGGCCCTCCAGGGGGCCTCATGAAGAGACACCATATGATGTGCGGCAGTCGCCTTCGTGCGTCTCTTTCGCGGACAGTGCTGTTCCTTCTGCTTACGTGCGGTGTGTGGACGCTTGCGGCTGCGCCGGCGGCAGCGCAGATCTCCTTTACGACCGCTGTTGACCTCGCCCTGAAGAGCAACCCCAAGGTACTGGCTGCCGAAGCAGCCGCAGCCAAGGCGCAGGCTGCGCTTGAAGGCGCGAAGGATGTTTACATCCCTTCCCTGGTGGGCGGCTCCGGACTGGGCTACTCCTATGGCTTTCCTGTCGGCCAGCCTTCCATCTTCAACTTCACGTCGCAGTCTCTGCTGTTCAACTTTTCGCAGCGCGACTACGTGCGCGCGGCGCGAGCGGCGCTTGATGCCGCAAATCTTGCCTTGAAGGATGCACGCGAAGCGGTGGCTGAAGACGCTGCCATCACCTATATTGCGCTGGACCGCGATACTGCGCGCGAAGCTGCGCTCGATGACCAGTCCGGATATGCAAAGCGCCTGGTGGAGATCGTGCAAGAGCGTCTGGATGCAGGTCAGGACACAGCCATCGGGCTGACAACGGCGCGGCTGACTGCGGCACGCATCAGGCTGGCAAAGCTGCACGCCGGCGACGACACGGAGACCGATCTGGAGCATCTGGCCCACCTGACCGGGCTTCCTGCGCGGGGACTGAGCATCGCGGGCAGCAGTATTCCGATGATTTCCGCACCGATTGACTCCACCTCCGCCCAGGCACCCTTGACCAGTCCTGCGGTCGATGCGGCCTATGCCACCGCACATGCCAAGAGCCTGATTGCCTTTGGCGATGCACGCTATCTGTGGCGTCCGCAGATATTTTTTGCGGCCCAGTATAACCGCTATACGAAGTACAACAACTATGACCTGTACTACAAAAACTTTCAGCACAATAACGCCGGGATAGGAATCGAAATTCAGTTGCCGATCTTCGACGCGGCACGCCGGGCGAAGGCGCGCGAGTCGGCAGCCGACGCCGTGCGGGCGCAGTACGAGGCCGATGAGGCACGCGACCAGTTTCTGGAGGGGCGCAAGAAACTGGAGCACGCGACGGCGGAACTGGCCGCCCAGACCGAGGTCGCCACGCTGGACCAGCAGCTTGCGCAGCAGCAACTGGACGCCCTGCTGGTGCAGTTGAAGTCGGGCACGGGAAATCCCAATGGCCCGCAGATGACCCCGAAGGATGAGGCGCTTTCGCGGATTGCCGAGCGGGAGAAGTTTCTTGCGGTGCTGGATGCGAAGTTCCAGATGCGCCGGGCGGAGATCAATCTGATGCGCCGGACGGGCGGACTCGAGACGTGGCTGAAGTCGGTTGCTGCCGATCCCGCAAATGTCTCCGTTTCGCATTGATCAAACGCACGAAGCTGCCCGGGTTTCTATAGAAACGTATGTTTCTACGGGGGGATGGCGGTGCCTCCATGACGCCGAACCATGAGCGGAACTCGCAGAAAACCGCCGGGCAAACACGCCTGCGATGATAAAATTGAACCTATATCATGCCCCTGAAAACACTGTTCCTTAACCCGCCTTCGTTTGAGAACTTTGACGGCGGCGCCAGTTCCCGCTGGCCCGCTACGCGCGAGATTGAGTCCTACTGGTACCCGGTCTGGCTGGCCTATCCTGCCGGAATGCTGGAAGGCTCGCGGCTGCTGGATGCGCCGCCGCACCACATCTCCGCCGATGAGACCATCGAGATCGCCAAGGGCTACGACTTCCTGGTGCTCTTTACTTCGACTGTTGGCTGGAGCGGCGACCACGGCCTGGCGCGCGCCATCAAGAACGCTAATCCGTCCATCAAGATCGCCTTCGTTGGGCCGCCGGTCACGACCGATCCCGATCGCGCGCTCAACGAGTGCGAGGTCATCGACTTCGTTTGCCGGCGTGAGTTCGACTTCTCCGTCGTCGAGTACGCCAACGGCAAGCCGCTCAACGAAATTCTCGGCATCAGCTACAAAGATGCGGACGGCGTCATCCAGCACAACCCCGACCGACCGCAGGTGGAAGATCTGGACGCAATGCCGTGGGCGACGAAGATCTATGCACGCGACATGGACGTGACGAAGTACAACGTGCCGTTCCTGCTGCATCCGTATATTTCTCTCTACTCGACGCGCGGCTGCCCGGCGCAGTGCACCTTCTGCCTGTGGCCACAGACGCTCTCGGGCCACGCATGGCGCAAACGCTCCACCGACGACGTGGCGGCCGAAATGGCCTGGGCGAAGCAGAACTTTCCCTTCGTCAAAGAGTTCTTCTTCGACGACGACACGTTCAACATCCAGAAGGCGCGCACCATTGAACTGTGCGAGAAGCTGAAACCTCTCGGCATCACCTGGTCCTGCACGTCGCGCGTCACCACCGACCGCGATACCCTGAAGGCCATGAAGGACGCGGGCTGCCGCCTGCTCATTGTCGGCTTCGAGTCCGGCGACCCGCAGATTCTCAAGAACATCAAGAAGGGCGCGACCGTCGAGCGCGCGCGCGACTTCGTCAAGGACTGCCACGATCTCGGCCTCGTCATTCACGCCGACTTCATCCTCGGCCTGCCGGGCGAGACGAAGGAGTCGATCCGCAACACGATCAACTTCGCCAAGTCGCTGGACTGCGAGACGATTCAGGTCTCTGTCGCCCACGCCTATCCCGGCACGGAGTTTTACGACTTCGCCAAGAAGGGCGGCTTCATCACCAACGAGAAGATGGAAGACGGCGGCGGCCACCAGATGGCGCACATCGAGTACCCCGGCCTGCCCACCGAGTACGTCATGGAGATGGTTCACAAGTTCTACGACGAATACTACTTCCGCCCGAAGGCCGCGTTCCGCGTCGTGTGGAAGGCCATTGTCAATCGCGATGTTCCGCGCCTGTACGTCGAGGCCAAGAGCTTCATGAAGCTCCGTGCGCAGCGCAACAAGGCGTCTCGCCTGAAGAAGGAAGAGAACGCTCTGAAGGCGCAAGAGTCCGTCAGCCTCAACGCATAGCCCATCGTGGCTGCAAAACGGCTGGCCGCGGCCAGCCGTTTTGCAGTTTATCTCTCGAAGTATTACTATTTATGGAAGGTAATACTATGGAATCTGCACTCACCTCCAAAGGCCAGGTCACCATCCCCAAAGAGATGCGCGACCGGCTCCATCTTGCTCCCGGCGATAAGGTCAAGTTCTTCATGCAGCCGGATGGCCGACTCGTCATCCTTCCCAAGCTTCCAGCTACTGCTCTGAAAGGGATGTTTCGTTCGCGTAGGAGAACGGCCTCTCTCGAAGAGATGGATGCTGCAATCGAAGAAGGCGCCACCCGCCGCTATAGACGGTTTCTGCGCCAATGACCGGATTGGATACAAATATCCTGGTTCGCTACATCATGCAGGACGATCCTGCTCAATCGCCAAAAGCAGCGCGAATGATCGAACGCCGGCTCACGCCCGAAGCCCCAGGCTTCATCAGCCTTGCGACGATGCTGGAGACGACCTGGGTCCTGGCAAACGTCTTCGGTCTGTCAAATCGCCAGATTGCATTGGCAATCGAGCGAATGTTGCAGACCACCACATTCGTTATTCAGAACGAACGGGAGGTCCATTCCGCGATGATGATTCTTGAGAGCGGACACGGCTCCTTCGACGACGCCCTCATCGCGGCCCTCGGTCTATGGGCAGGCTGCACTTCAACGCTCACCTTTGATCGGAAGGCTTCAAGACTGCCTGGCTTTGAGTTGATTGCATGAGCCACCGCCTCAAACCCTCCCAATACGCGATTCTCGCCTCAGTCATGCTGACTGCCTCGGTGGGCGATACGCTGCTCTCGCATGGCATGAGCCAGGTCGGGCCGGTCGATCTGCACCATCTCGGCCTGCTCTTTCACGCGCTGGCAAATCCTTACATCATCGCGGGTATCGTTCTGCTCATTGGATTCTTTGCGAGCTACATGACGGCCCTCAGTTGGGCCGACCTTACGTTTGTCATGCCCGCAACGGCCTTCGGCTATGTCGTTGTCGCGCTGCTCAGCCGGTTCTGGCTGCATGAGCATCTTTCCGTCTATCGCTGGGCCGGAATTTTATTGATTGTCTGCGCGGTGGGGTTTGTTGCTGGAGGCCCTTCGCGCACTGATCACGAGCCTCAGCACCACGAACTCGACGTGATGGACTTGGGAGCCGGGCGCTGATGCACACCGATCACCTTTTGCGCACGTGGAGCTGCATTCTCGGCGTCGCCGCGCTCGCCATTACGGGCGAGGTCCTGATTGCCGCGGCCATGCGCCGCCTGGGCGATCTCGACCATCTCCGCACGGGCAGCGGCCTCAGGGGATACCTCGGCCCTGTTCGCGCTGTCCTCTCCAGTCCGCTCTTTCTGGGTGGCGCATTCTGCATGGCGCTGAACTTCTTCGCGCTGCTGTTCACGTTGAGCGTCGTCGATCTCTCGCTCGCCGCACCCGCAACCGCGTCGTTGACCTACGTCGGCAACGCTGTCGCCGCAAAGATGTTCCTGAAGGAAAATGTAGACCGTCGCCGATGGCTTGCCGTGCTGTTCGTCTGCGTCGGCGTAGTGCTGCTGGCAAAGTAGACGGTTATACAAACCCCAGATTATTCGTCGGGAAGTTGGGAATCGTCGGGAAGACCAGAGGCAACTGCGCCGTACTGACGCCGAACCACTGCGCCAGGGTCGCAGCGTACTGCACAGCTCCGGTGGAGGGCACCCAGCGTCCGTTCGAGCCGGAGTCGTCAGGCCCGCCCAGCGCGATCGTTGGGAAGGTGCCATACATCTTGCCGCCTTTGACCGCGCCGCCCATGACGAAGTGGTGGCTACCCCAGGCGTGGTCGCTACCCAGGAGCGAGTTCGGCTGGAAGGCGCGGCTGAAGTCGGACATAGTGAAGGTCGTGACGTTGCTTGCGACATTCAACTCCTGCGTCGCCTGATAGAACGCGGCGAGCGCAGGGCTGACCTGCGCCAGCAGCTTGCCTTGCAGCGTCACCTGTCCGGCGTGCGTGTCGAAGTTGCCAAGGCCGCAGAAGAATATCTGGCGCTGAACGCCAAGTGCGGATCGTACCTGAATAATCTGCGCAATCTGCTTCAACTGCGCGGCGAGCCCATTGTTCGACGGGAACACGGTCTGGAGCGGAGTGATCGACTGCACCGCATCCATCAGGGTCTTCGCATAGCTGTATGCGTTCGACGTGATATTGTTGTCCGCCTGCACCAGCGTGAGTCCGGAGCTGAAGCTGAGCAGGGCCTGTGCTGTCTCCAGACGAGAAGCGCAGGCCGATCCCTCAGAGCAACTCGCGCCACCCAGATTTCCCGGACTGACCGACACGGGCGTCGTGTCCACACCATTGCAGAACAGCGTATCTCCGGCTACGGAGGTAATCATCGGGATCGATGCATTCGCGTTGTAACTGGCGGAGAGAGTATCGGCCATGCGTCCGGCCCAACCGGTTGGCGTCGCTGAACTCTGGGCGGCGTTCTGCCACTCAAGCTGCTGGTCGGCATGGGAGAACAGATTGATGGGCACGGTCTGCCCGGCAAGATACTGTGCCCGCGTCGTCGGCTCCACCAGCGTGCCCACGTTGGCGACAATCGCCACTGTGCCGCTGTTGAACAGAGACTGCACATCGGGCAGGTTCGGGTTGAGCGCAAAGTTCGGCAGAGGCGTCAGTGGCAGCAGTGTGTTCTGCGGCAGCACCAATGGGCCGCGAATGGCCGCGTAGTTTGAATAGCCGGCAGTGTCGAAGGGGATGAGCGTATTGTTGGCATCGTTGCCGCCATAGAGAAATACGCAGACCAGCGCCTTGTAGTCGGTCGCGCTCTGCGCCAGCGCATTCAGCGCGCCAAACGGTCGCAGCCCAAACGCATTGCCCGCAGCGGCCAGCGATGCGTACCGGATAAAACTTCGACGATTCACGGCCATACCTACCCCCGTCTTTGCCGTTTAGTGTTCGACCTTGTAGATCGAAGATGTAACCACCAGGTACGTTGCCACCCGCGCTCTTTGCGCAGGATCGGCCAACGTCGAAACCTCGTTCACGATCGCGGTCCGCATCGCAGAAGGCATCTGCCCATGCAGAAAGATCATGCCGAGCGTGTCCACAAGGTTCCCGGGATTGCTCGCCAGTTTACCCAGCGTGCTGGTTGCGCTCAGGTCCGTTTTGAAGCCGCCGATTTTGTTCGCCACGAACGAATCGGCAAGCGAAAGACGCAGAATCGCAGACGCTGTGTTCTCGAGTCCAAATTCAGGAGCGTTCGCGGCTGTTCCGGGGATGACGTAGCCCGGCGGAAAGAAGTTGAAGACGCTGGGCGACCGGTAAGGGCGCTCGCCCAGAGTGTTTGAATAATTCGACAGCGAAAAGTAGGAGCTGTTTGAATCGGTATTGACCGTCCCCAGACCACGCACCAGATTGGTGATCCACAGCATCGGCTCGCGCAGATGGCCCCCGTCGAAGCTCGGGCTGGTGTCGCCGGCGCGCGCATCCGGGTCTTCGAGGATGGCACGGATCACGGCCTTCATGTCTCCGCGCACTCCGCTGCCGTTGTCATTGAAGACTGCGGCCACGCGGCCCACATACGCAGGGCTGGGATTGCTGGCAACGAGATGTTGGATCAACTGGCGACAGACGAACGGCGCAACATTCGGGTGATTGAAGATGTTGACGAGCGCGCCATCCAGGTCTTGCTCGGCCGACTGACCCGCGGGCAGGATGGTTCCATTCAGCAACGTCTTGGCTGTCGTATCGTGCGCATTTTCATACGAAGCCATCGGTGCAAAGTAGTAGACATTGTTTGGGAACTTCGTCACCGGACTGCCGGAGGTATTGGCGAAGGTCCAACCTGTATATGCGCGTGCGAATGCCTGCACCTGCGGCTGCGTGTACACAGGCTGCGGGTTGCCGTTCGAGTCCAGCAGAGGCGTACCGTCCTGATTGAGCAATTCCAGCCCCGTGCTGAAAAGCTGCATCAGCTCGCGCGCGTAGTTCTCATTTGCAATCTGCGCCGGGTTGGAGGGTTTGGCGCTGTTCACCATGTTGAGGTAAACGCCCATGCCCGGTGACAACGTTACGTCCTTCATCACCGTTGCGTAGTTCGTGAACGCATCGTTGGCGAGCATGTTGTGATAGGGTGTGATGGCCTGCCCGCTATCGGTGTCTGTCGAGATGACGAAGATCTCGCTCAGGGCCAGTGCCACACGCTGTCGCAGTTGGTCGGGAGCGGTAATTGCCGCCTGCCACCACTCCGACTCCGCGCAGACCGCCGCGTTGTTCGCATTGAGACAAACTGTAGGCAGAGGGTTGGTGGGGATGTCGGGAAGCTTCGTCGTCTGAACATTGAACTGCTCGGTAATGTAGGTATCGAGTCCCACGCTCTGCACATGCTCAATGCCGGCAAGGGTAGGCCCGAAGGTGGCCTGATCGAGCAACCTCGCTGCGGCAGTCAACGTCGCTTTCGGAGGCTGCACCGGCGCATTCACAGCGGTTGAAGTCGTGCCGCCAGGATTGGGGTTTGTTACCGCGACGGCTACGCTGGAGACGCCGGAAGGGACCGTGACGGTTCCACTCAACTCCGTCGCAGAGACGAACGTCGTCGTTACGTTAGCGACAGCAACCTGAAGCTGCGACCCCGAGACAAAGCCCGTGCCGGTGGCATCGATGACGTAGTTTGTGCCGAGCGGGAGTGCAGTTGCCGCGCTGACGACAGGAAGCGGGTTGAGAATCGTCTCCGCCAAAGAGGCCGTCGCCGTCGGTGCAGCCAGTGTGACTACAGAGATCGTCACCGTGTTCGGCGAAGGGATGCTTGACGGTGGAGTATACAGACCCGTGGTTGAGATCGATCCTGTTGCGGAGGCGCCACCCGTGACGCCATTGACTTGCCAGAGCACGGAGGTATCCGTCGTGCCAGTCACGGTTGCGGTGAACTGAGTCGTACCGCCAATTCTGGCCTGGCTCGCACCGCTGATGACAACGTGCGGATTGGAGCTGCCGGAGCCTGAACTGCCCGGCCCTCCGCCGCAGCCGGCAACGTAGAAAAGGCAGCAGGCCAGCAGGCCGAGACCCGCGGTTCTCAGTCTGTCAGGCAACACGACACACAGCAAGGGCACTGGCACATTAAGTCTGCGTACTGGCACGGTTAGCCTCCGGCCACAGTCATTGCATGGTGAGTATCTGCGACTCTGTCGACGGCGATTCGGTCGTTCAATCATCGGGTAAAACACGCGGCCTTCGCCTTAGTTGCGGGCAATGTAAACTTTTTTGGCCTGCTCTCCGTCTAAGGCGGGCTGTGGGCAGCCGTTATCTGAAGGCACGGCTTAGCCAGCGCATCATGCCGCTGGCCGGTGTCTCCTTCGCCATGAACCGCTGCGGTTCACCGGCAACAGCGCCCGCCGCGAGCCTTCCGCTGCGCACCGCGCCTTCCATCGTGGAAGGCCACTCGGTTCGCGTCCAGTCGCCAGCAAGGTAGAGCCCCGGCCAAACTGTCTTTTGCTGAGGACGATAACGATCGAGCCCGGGAGTAACAGAAAACGTCGCGCGCGCTTCCTTCAGCACGCCGCTCTTCATCAACGTTGCCTGCCTGATTGCGGGGAAGAACAGTTCAGCCTCGCGCAGAGCCGAAGCAAGAATCTCTTCACGGCCCATCTCCAGTTCGGGCCACGATGCGCTGATGACCAGCTCAAGATAGCTTCCGCGTTCAGCGGCCCAGCGACGAATACGTGATTTGGCGAACATCCACTGGATGCGCGTGTCCAGCAGAACGGCATGATCCAGGTCCGTTACATCGCGGTCATACCAGAGATGAATCGTCGTGATAGGCGCGGCAATGAAGTGGTCAAACCCACTGGACAATGCCTCTGCTTCTGCCGTGTGATTCGGCAAGCCGGCGAGCAACGCGCGCGTCTGCTTGAAGTCGGTTGCCAGCACGACGGAATCTGTTGTGAGCTGCTCTCCACCGGCGAAGATACTCCATCGACCGTTGCCTCCCTGCTCGATGCGCGCCACGCCTGACTTTAACTTCACCGTCACACCAAGGCGCTCTGCAAGCTGCGCGATAGGAGAAAAAAACTCGCTGAGCGGCGCGGCAGGAATCCCAAGCCGTCCTGCCTCCGGCGAGCGAAGAAACGATTCGTGAAAGACCTTCCCCGCATACTTCACCGAACAACGCTCGAATCCGTCGTTCAATGCGCCTACGACTACCGGCTCCCAGAAGTGGCGAATCGCACGCTCGGTCTGCCCGGTCCGCTTGAGCCAGACAGCAAAGCTCTCGTCATCGGTTGCCGGATAGCCGCACAGAAAGTGCGCCATACCTCGGGCAATCGCTGCTTTATCTCGCGCGTTCAGCATAGGCGCGCGCAGAAAACTCATCGCCTGATGAGCGGGCGCCGGCAGAGGATCCGACCGCATCAGGCTGCGCCGACCGTTCGGCTCAAGAAAGGTCAACTCGTCATACCACCGGATTGACTCCGACGTGCCTGCCCGTTGGCAGAGATCAAGGATGTTCGTGCAGCAGCCAAGGACAACGTGCTGCGAATCGATCGTCTCCTCCAGCGCAGGGTGATCGTAGGAGTAGGCGCGTCCGCCGATATAAGGACGCCGCTCCAGCAGAATGACCTTTGCACCGGTTTCGGCAAGCGCAACTGCGGCTGCAAGGCCGGCTGCACCTGCTCCCGCCACAACGACGTCGCAATGCTCCGCGGAGGTCATGCGTGCCGCCTGTTCCGCAACGCCATCAAGGCCCCGCGCGCCAGAAGCACCAGCTTGCCCGCCGTCGGCACGCGCACGCGCGACGAAAATACATCGCATTTGCGCACACGAATCCTGGTGAGCAGGTCGTAGTAAATCATGACGAGTACCCAGAGCGCCGCGCGGCTATCGGCGTCGATCAAAGGTAGCAACTCGTTCGATGAAACATAGTAGTCCTGTGCCTTCGCAGCCAGCGCACCCAGCATCTCGCGCTCATTCGCTTCAAGCGTCGCTCCGGCGGCAAGCTCTCGAACGCGCTCCACGCTCACACCATGCTGTGCAAGCATATCCAGTGGCAGATAGATGCGGCCGCGCTCAGCATCCTCCTTCACATCGCGGAGAATGTTGGTGAGTTGAAATGCGATGCCGGTCTCTTCGGCAAACCTCTCCGCTCGCGCATCGCTGTAGCCAAATATCCGAATACAAACCAGTCCCACCACCGAAGCCACAAGATAGCAATAGCGATATAGCTCGTCGAAATTGGCGTAGGTCTGGACACCGCCTTCGGATGCAGAAGAGGGATCCAGGTCCATCGTGGTTCCCTTGACCAGATCTTCCAACAGTTCGTCTGGGATTCTGAACGTCTTCTGTGTATCGTTGAGCGCGATGAATACGGGGTCGCTGGAAGCTCCGGTCTGCCGTGCGGCGCGCCAGTCCTCCAGCCAGCGCCGCATGACTTCCCTGCGCTCGTCTATCGACGTGGATTCGTCATCGGCAATATCGTCGGCACGGCGCATGAACGCATAGACTGCGCACATCGCATCACTCTTGTGCTTCGGAAGCACGCGAAAGGCATAGTAGAAGTTCTTTGCCTCCCGCTTCGCAATGTTGCGGCAAACAGAATAGGCTGCGGTGACAGTCAACGTGCTTTCCCCACTCGCATTCTGCCTACAAACGCACCCGCCAGCAGACTGAGTTTCTTCGTCTTCGAGACGACCGGCCTTCCTCGCAACACGTCGAAGTTCTGGGCTGCGATGCCGTCCAGTATGGCCTCGCCGCCTTTGGTGAACAGGTCCAGCGTCACCCTCAGATCCCGGTCAACCTGCGAGCTGATCGCGCTGCCTTCCTGCAGCATGGCGCGCGTGCGCACTACGAGATCTTCGATCATGGCCTCGAACTCCGGCGTAAAGACCCGGCCCAGAATCTGCCCTTCATCCACGCCAAAGGCCGTGATCGATTCAGCAGGAAGATAGCGCCGCCCGCGCTCCGCATCTTCGACAACGTCCTGCCAGAAGTTTGCCAGTTGCAGCGCCGTGCAGACCTTATCGGAGAGCAGCGCGCGTGGCTCATCGCGGTAGCCGCATATCCAAAGCACCAGACGCCCAACCGGGTTGGCCGAATAGTGCGAATACTCCAGCAATTCCTCCCACGTGTTGTACTCCGTCTTTATCTGGTCCATGCGAAAGGCGTGGAGCAGGTCGTGAAACAAATCGCGCGGAAGCTCGCACTGGCTCACGGTCTGGTGCAAGGCAACAAACACCGGGTGCATCGACCGCTCCGGCATGTCGTAGCACTCGTCCAGCATCGAACCCCATTCGTCGAGCAGGCGCATGGCGACGGACGGATCGGCGACCTCGTCGCCCAGATCGTCCGCCACGCGGCAGTAGGCATAGACACTTTCAAAGTGAGGTCTCACTTTGCGCGGAAGAAAAAACGTAGCCACATGAAAGTTCTCATAGTGAGACGATGCCAGATCGCGGCACCACGCCTGCGCCTCCGCAATCGACGGTCTCTCAAGCGGAGTCAGATACTCCGTCGGCGCGCCTAGAAGCGCATGTTGAGCCACACTTGCATCGCTCATCGCGGCACCCCGCCCGGAAACACCGCGGTCTTGATCTCGCGCGAGCCTCCGTTTCTCGTCATCATGCGCGCGAACACGGCAGGGACCTCCTCCAGCCCGACTCTCGCCGTAATGTAGTCCGCGCACTTGAAGCGTCCGCTCGTCACCAATCCGAACGCCGTCCGGCAGGTTGCGGGCGTGTGATGAAAGCTGGCCTTCAACGTGATGTCCCCATAGTGCAGGCGGTTGGTGTCGAGCGCCACCCTTGTCCCGCTGGGCGGGCCGCCGAAGAAGTTCACGACTCCTCCCTTGCGGACCATATCGACCGCCCACTCCCACGTTGCAGGCGCCGCCACGGCCTCAATCACAACATCGGCGCCGCGCCCACTGAGAGTCAGCGCGCGTGTGGCGGCAACCACATCCGCCACCGCGCCAACCTGCACAACCTCGGCAGCGCCGAATAATTTCGCCGCAGCGATCTGGTCTTCGCGTTTGACGATCGCAATCACATTCACTCCGGCTAGCTGGGCCACATGCATGAACATCAACCCAATCGGCCCTGCTCCGATCACGACCATCGTGTCCCCTGCCTTCGCGCCGCTCTCCTCCAGCCCGCGAACCACGCATGCCAGCGGCTCGGTCAGGGCGGCGTGTTCAAACGGAACGCCGTCAGGAATCAGCAGCGTGTTCTTCTCAACAATCCTCGCAGGTATCCGAATAAACTCAGCGTAGCTGCCGTTGTTGAACAGCAGATCTTCGCAGAGATTCTGCTGACCGTGCAGGCAGAAGAAGCAGGCGTCGCATGGAGCAGAGTTCAGTGCCACGACCCTATCTCCCTCACGAAACGAAGTGACGCCGGCCCCGGCCTCGGCAACTACACCTGCCAGTTCGTGTCCAAACGGGATCGGAGGTGTCAGCATCCTGGCATGGTAGCCCCGCCGGTAGACCTTCAGGTCGGTGCCGCAGGTCAGCGCGGCCTCCACGCGGACCAGCAGCTCACCTGCTGATGGGTGCGGTACTTCTACCTGCTCCAGTCGCAGGTCCTCTTTGCCGTACAGGACCGCCGCTGTCATCGTTCGCGTCATCCTAACTATCTTCTCATTCCGGCGGGTGCCTTCGCATCTCCAGCTAACTGTAACAATTCCCGAAACTTCGTTCAGCCTTCGTCCGGGCCGTCGCATCTGATAAAGTGAGCCTGATACCCATGCCCTTCGTCTCGCCAGAGGTCTACGCCAAGGAAAAGATTGCGGCCATTCAGGACTACGCCATCCTGTCCTGGCACGCCGTCATCAACATCTTCTCGGGGCCGCGATACTGGGCCGACATCTTCACCCAGATGGACTCAATCGGCGTCGGCTCCATGCCCATCGTCGTACTCACGGGGTTCTTCACAGGTTGCGTTCTGGCGCTCCAGTCTGCCACCTCGTTGCAGGAGTTCGGCTCCGTCAGCCTGACCGGGAACCTGGTCGCGCTCTCCATGGTGAAGGAATTGGGCCCCGTCCTGACCGGCCTGATGGTCTCCGGACGCAACTCTTCCGGCATGGCCTCGGAGATCGGCTCGATGAAAGTCACCGAGCAGCTCGACGCCATGCGCGCTCTGGGCACTGACCCGGTGCGCAAGCTGGTCACGCCGCGCCTGTACGCTACCGTCTTCATGCTGTTCTTTCTCACCATCGTTGCGGACGCGGTGGGAATTGCAGGCGGCGCCCTTGTCGCCGTCACTTTGCTTGGCCTGAATGCATCGACGTACTTCCACAACTCCTACCGCGCGCTCGTCTACGGTGACATCGTGCAGGGCCTGACGAAGCCGCTCTTCTCAGGCTTCATCATCGCCACAGTCGGCTGCTACTTCGGCATGAAGACCAAGGGAGGCACGCAGGGCGTAGGCAAAGCCACCACGCAGGCAGTCGTCGTTGCGTCGGTCTTCATTATCATTGTGGACTTCATCGTCAGCCGAGCCATGATCGGCATCTTCGGCAGGTAGCCCGCCTATGCCCTCAGAGATAGCTATCGCCGCCGTGGCGCCAAACGCCGCTCCCACAATGGAACCCATCGTCGTCTTCGAGAATGTCTCCATTGCGTTCGATAAAAATTCCGTTCTCGAAGACGTCTCCTTCTCTGTCCATCGCGGCGAGACACGCATCATCCTGGGTCCAGCCGGCGGCGGAAAATCCGTTCTGATGAAACTCACCAATGGCCTCATCAAGCCTGACTCTGGCACGATCCGCGTCTTCGGCGAAGAGGTGAGTGCGATGCGCGAGGCCGACCTGTTCAAGCTGCGCGCACGCATCGGCATGGTCTTTCAGGAGTCGGCTCTGTTCGACTCGCTCTCTGTCGAAGACAACGTGGCCTATCGCCTGCACGAAGAGCACGTCCCCGAGGCCGAGGCCCATGCGCGCGTCGTCGAGGCGCTGAAGTTCGTCGAACTGGAGCAGGCCATCGATAAATTTCCTGCAGAAATCTCCGGCGGAATGCGCCGCCGCGTCTCCATTGCGCGGGCCATCGTCTCCAACCCGGATCTGATCCTCTACGACTCTCCCACCGGTGGCCTTGACCCGATCACTTCAACCACCATCATCGCGCTCGTGGTCAAGCAGCGCGACGTCAGCCATACCACCTCGTTGATGATTACGCACCGTCTGCAGGACGCCTTTCTGCTCGCGCGCAACCATTTCAATCAACAGACAGGACAGATGGAGCCTATTGCCAACGGAGGCGTGGACGATAGCACAAAGTTTCTAGTGCTCAACGACGGCAAAATCGTCTTCGACGGCACAACAGAGGAACTGGTTCATAGCACCGACCCCTGGCTCAAAGAGTATCTTGCCTGAGTGCGTCTAAAGAGGATGCTGAAAAAGTCTCGGCGATTGCTCTTGGGGATTAGCGTGGGGCTTCAGCCCCACGAAAAAGCCATCAGATACAAGGGGCCTTAGCCCAGGGCTTCTCTCCAGCCAACGCAAGCGGACTTTTTCCGCACCCTCTTCATTTCACCTGCCTCAGCGCCAACTGACCGCCAGATGCCACCGCAGGTCTCTGGCCTGCGTCTTCTCCAGCACAACAACATACTCCAGCAGTTCGGAGACGACCTGCTCGCCTTCAGTCCCCAACTGCTGCGGCTCGTCCTGCAACGCCGCCACCAGCGCCCGCACCGTCTTCAGCCCATCGTCGGCCGGGTACCACTGCGGAGGAGGCAGCCTGCGAATCAGGTCACGGTCGCCTGCCCCTTCTTCAATCAGAAGCGACATCGAGTTCTCGTCCGCAGAAAAAAACTCGATCAGCGGCTTCACTCCCAACCGGAGGGCCAGACGCTCCAGCGCATCCTCATGCCGCGCCAGCGAACGCCCATTCACGAAAATGTCGAACCCAGGGTCGTCACCTTCAACCACAATGTACATCGAAGCAGCCATCCCTCGCAGTGTACCCTGCAATACGGCGAGGGGAAAGTGTCACGGAACGCACGCGGAACCATTCTGAAAACAGAAAGACCGCGCTGGTGCGCGGTCTTCCATGGTTCGGCATAAAGCAGCTTACCGGTTGCCGCCGCCCTGTGGGGCGCCCGGTTTGCGGCCGCCCCGGCGACGCCGTCCTCCACGCCGCTGCTGGCCTCCCGGACGGTTCTGTCCCTGCTCGCCGACTGCGGCAGGCGTTTCGGCCCGGTTGAAGTTCGGTTCGTCTTCCGCCTCATCGCCCTCGTCGTCGAAGTCTTCGCCTTCTTCCCCGTCGATGTCGTCCACAACCGCCGCATTCCCGCCGCGTTCGTGAGGAGCGTCCGCACCGTTTCCGTTCGGAGCGGCCTGACCAACTTCAGGTAGCCCCAGCTTCGCACGCTGCTCGCGCAACACGGCCTTCCGCGAAAGTTTGATGCGGTTGCCTTCAATCGCCAGCACCTTCACCAGAATCTGGTCGCCCTCGCGCAGCTCGTCTTTGACTTCCTTGACGCGATGCTCCGCAATCTCGGAGACGTGCAGCAGTCCGTCGGTGCCGGGGAATATCTCGACAAACGCGCCAAACTCTGCCAGACGAACCACCTTGCCCAGGTAGGTTTTTCCGACCTCAGGCACAGCGGTAATGTCCGAGATCATCTGGATTGCGCGCGCGAGCCCCTCGGCGTCGCTCGAAGCCACGTTGACCCGGCCCGTATCGTCCACGTCGATCTTCACGCCGGTCGCTTCGATGATGCCGCGAATCACCTTGCCGCCCGGCCCGATGAGGTCGCGGATCTTGTCGGTTGGAATCTGGATGGTGTGAATGCGCGGAGCGAACTTCGACTTCTCCTTGTTTGCGCCAGCGATCACGGCGTCCATCTTATCCAGCAGGAACAGCCTGCCATGCCGAGCCTGTTCCAGCGCCTCGCGCATGATCTGCGGCGTGATCCCCATGATCTTGATGTCCATCTGGAGCGCCGTAATGCCGTTGCGCGTACCGGCGACCTTGAAGTCCATGTCGCCATAGTGGTCTTCCGCGCCCGCGATGTCGGTCAGGACGGCGTACTTGTCGCCTTCCTTCACCAGGCCCATCGCAACACCGGCCACGGAACCCTTAATCGGGATACCGGCCTGCATCAGCGAAAGCGACGCGCCGCACACGGTCGCCATCGACGACGACCCGTTCGACTCCAGAATGTCCGAGACCACGCGCAGCGTGTACGGCGACTCGTCCTCTGCCGGCAGCACGGCCTCAATCGCCCGCGAAGCCAGCGCGCCATGTCCAATCTCGCGCCGTCCCACGCCGGTCATTCTGCCCACTTCGCCCACCGAGAACGGCGGGAAGTTGTAGTGCAGCATGAACCGCCGCTTCTGCTCGCCCTCATAGCTTTCAAGCCGCTGCGCGTCGTCGGTCGTGCCCAGTGTGGCCGAGACCAGCGCCTGCGTCTCGCCGCGCGTAAACAGCGCCGAACCATGCACCCGGGGCAGCACGCCCACCTCGATCGAGATCGCACGGACCTCATCGAACGCGCGATGGTCCGGACGAATCCGCTCATTGAGCACCTGTTCGCGGAAGATGTTCTCACGCAGCAGCTCGTAGTATTTGCCGAGCTTCTTTGCTGCGTCCGCATCGCCCTCGGGCAGTTCCTTCTTCAGCTCGTCCTTGATCTCCTTGACCTTGGCGTAGCTCTCAAACTTGGGATGCTTCTTCGTGTCGAGCGCGTCCTTCAGCCTGTCGCCAATCTTCGCTTTCAGGCCGTCCATATAAGCCTGGTCAAGCTCTGGGGCAACCACCGCGCGCTTCGCCTTGCCCGCGCGCTTCACCAGGTCCTCAATCGCCGCGCAGATCTTCTTGATCTCGCCATGTGCAAACTCGATCGCATCGACCACGCGCTCCTCGGCGACCTCGTTTGCGCCCGATTCGATCATCACGATGCCGTCCTTCGTGCCGACGACCATGATGTTCAGCTTGCTCTTCGCCCGCTCCGCATAGGTCGGGTTCACCATGAACTGGTCGTCCACCAACCCAATCCGCACCGCGCCCACCGGCCCGTGGAACGGGATGTCGCTCAGCGCCAGCGCGCAGCTCGCGCCGTTGATGCCCAGCACATCGGGATCATTTTCTTTGTCGGCTGAGTACACAAACGCAACCACCTGCGTCTCGTTCCGGAACGCCTCCGGAAACAGCGGACGGATGGGGCGGTCAATCTGCCT
>Ga0207690_10000764_pt1 | contig 20809 bp, 12 predicted proteins | sample KBSC23metaG_FD_184315 | JGI IMG/M metagenome (GOLD analysis project Ga0207690, IMG submission 184315) | Corn rhizosphere microbial communities from Kellogg Biological Station, Michigan, USA - KBS C2-3 metaG (SPAdes) (version 2) | ecosystem: Host-associated > Plants > Roots > Rhizosphere > Soil ...
CTCGTCCTGACTGTCGCTGCCGAGCGCGCGGAAGTGGCGCTTCACCGACTCCCACGCGCCCTTGGCGGTGATGCCCATGCCCTTGTGGTCGTAGCCGTGCGAACCGCCGGAGGCGAACGCGTCGCCCAGCCAGTAATCATGCTCGATCGAGATGGCGTTGGCGATGTCGGAGAACTTGGCCGTGCCCTTGTCCGCCGCCACCACCAGGTAGGGATCGTCGGGATCGTGGCGCACCACGTCCTGCGGATGCACGACCTTGCCGTCGACCAGGTTGTCGGTGATGTCGAGCAGGCCGTTGATGAACAGCTTGTAGCAGGCAATGCCCTCGGCCTGCACCGCATCGCGGTCGCCGGTCGGCGACTTCTTGACGAAGAAGCCACCCTTGGAACCGACCGGCACGATCACCGTGTTCTTCACCATCTGCGCCTTGACCAGGCCCAGCACCTCGGTGCGGAAATCCTCGCGCCGGTCGGACCAGCGCAGGCCGCCACGCGCCACCGCGCCGAAGCGCAGGTGGATGCCTTCCACGCGCGGCGAGCACACCCAGATCTCGCGGTACGGCACCGGCTTGGGCAGCTCGGCCACCCGGTGCGAGTCGATCTTGTAGCTGATGTAGTCGCGGTGCGCGCCGTTCCACTGCTGGAAGAAGCTGGTGCGCAAGGTGGCGTGGATCAGGCCGACGAAGCTGCGCAGGATGCGATCCTCATCGAGGCTGGCGACGTTCTCCAGAAGCACGCCGATGGCCGCCTCGACCATCTTGATCTGCTCGGCACGGGGCTGCGACAGCGCCGCACCGAGGCCCTCGATCAGGGCCGGTTGCGCGGCCTGGACATGGGCCGGGATCAAGGTGCGCATCTCGACCGCCAGGGTCGCCCCGGCGAGCTTGAGTTCCTCGGCCGACAGCGACTCGCGACCCGGGTCGAACCGGGCCAGGAACAACTCCACCAGCAAACCGGCGATCGCCGGGTAGCGGTTGAGGGTTTCTTCCATGTACGACTGCGAGAACGTCACGCCGGTCTGCAGCAGGTACTTGCTGTAGCCGCGCAGCATCGCCACCTGGCGCCAGTTGAGCTTGGCGCCCAGCACCAGCCGGTTGAAGCCGTCGTTTTCGGCGTTGCCGCGCCAGACCTGCTCGAACGCATCCTCGAACAGGGCGCCGACCTGCTCGACGCTGAAGGCGAGCTTGCCCGCCGGCTGCACGTCGAAATCCTGGATCGACAGCGGCGCGTCGCCGGAAATCTCGTAGACGTGCTCGGTGAGCACGCGCAGGCCGAGGTTCTCCAGTTGCGGCAGTACTTCGGACAGCGAGATGTCGCCGCCGCTGCGATAGACCTTGAAGCGCAGGGACTCGGGGTTCTGCGGCGGGTGGTAGAACGACATGCGCAAGGCATGCTCGCCGGCGAGCTGCGACAGCTGGTGGATATCCTCGGCCGCCACCGCCGGGCTCACGTCCTCGACATAGCCGGCGGGCAAGGCCCTGGCATAGCGGTTGGCCAGCACCACGCCCTCGTGCTCGCCGCGCAGGCGCACCAGGGCATCGCGCACCTCGTCATGCCAGTTGCGCACGATAGCGGCAACGCCATGCTCGAGTTCGGCCAGGTCGTACGCCGGCTGGTCGCCGATCTTCGGCCGCATCACGATGGTCAGCCGGGCCAGCGCCGATTCGCCCATCTCCACCGCGGAATCGCTCTGCACGGCGTGCAGCGCCATCCCCAGCATCGCCTCGATGCGCTCGCGCACCGAGGTGTTGAAGCGGTCGCGCGGCACGAACACCATGCAGGTGAAGAAGCGCCCGTAGCGGTCGCGGCGCAGGAACAGCCGCGTGCGTGCGCGCTGGCGCAGTTCGAGGATGCCCATCGCGGTGTTGAACAGCTCGTCCTCGGTGCCCTGCAACAGCTCTTCGCGCGGCAGCGTTTCCAGGATGTGGCGCAGCGACTTGCCGGAATACGAATCGCGCTTCAGCCCGGAACGCACCAGCACCGCCTCGACCTTGTGCCGCACCAGCGGCACGTCCTGCGGGCGGGCCATGTAGGCGCTGGAAGTGAACAGGCCCAGGAAGCGCTGCTCGGCGACCGCGCGGCCGTCAGGGCCGAACCGCAGCACGCCGACGTAATCCATGTAGCCGGGGCGATGCACGTGCGAGCGCGCGTTGGTCTTGGTCAGGATGATCGCGTCGGTGGCGCCGGACTGCGGCAATTCGCTGGCCGCCAGCGTGCGCAACGAACGCGGCGCCAGCGAACGGTCGGTCTTGCGCAGGATGCCCAGGCCCGACCCCTGCAGCGAGCGCAGCACGCGATCGCCGTCGGCGTCGGTCACTTCGTACTCGCGATAACCGAGGAAGGTGAAATTGTCGTCCGCCAGCCAGCGCATGAAAGCGGAGGCTTCCTGCACCGAGGCGACATCCAGCGGCATCGACCGCTTCGGCAGGTCGTCGGCGACCGCAAGCGCCTTGTCGCGTATCGCCGCCCAATCGCCGACGGCCGCGCGCACGTCGTCCAGCGCCGCCTCGACCTGGGCCTTCAACTGCTCCTGCTCGGCGGCATCGGCGGCGCGATCGATCTCGAAATGCATGATGGATTCGGCATGCCCCGCGGCGTCGCCAAGGCTCTGCAGCGCCCCGGCGGCATCGCGCGAGGCAGACACCACCGGATGGATGACCGCGTGGATCTGCAGATTGGCCGACACCACCATGCTCACGGTATCGATCAGGAACGGCGTGTCGTCGGTGACGATCTGCAGCAGGCTGCGCCCGGCGTGGATGTCCGCCGGACTCAGCACGCGTACCGCCGCGCGCCCGGCCGGACGCTGCTGCATGAACTCCAGCAGGCCGCCGACCAGCGCCGCCCATTGCATCGGCGTGTGCAACTGGACGTCGCTGCCGCCGACGCGCGCGAAGAAGACGGCGCAAAACACCTCAGCCTGGGCCAGGCGCTGGGGCGACAAACCGCCCTTCTTCAGCTCGGCAAGCACGACGGACGGAAGGGAATGGTCATTTGCCGCAAGGGTCGCATTCATGGCATCTGCTGGTAGGTTGAGACGAAGTCGGGAATCGCGTGGTAAATCTGTTAAAGGATACGCTGCGCCACCAGGCGAATCCACTTGCGCGGAGCCGCGTCGGCCCAGCCGGGCGCGGGTGGCGCGCGCAAAACACCCATCATCCGTCGCGCGGCATCGACAAGGGCTGAACGAAGATCCCGCCACCGCTTGCCAAATCGATGCGTCGCGAAATGCACGCCATGCCGGCACACGGTTGGCCACGAGTCACCCACAATATGTATACTAGGCAGTCCAGTATGGATTTTTCATCCCCCGCCCAGCTTGGCACGGCAGCAACAAGGCGACAGTCGCCGCGCGGGCGATCCATGCATCGAACCAACTTGTGACACGCGACACCTCCGACGCCGTGCGGTATTCGTTCCGTCTGCCCCACGGCGTCGAGCTTCACCCCGCACCCCCACAACAAGCACGTCAAGAAATTCTGGAGTTCCCATGAAGTCCCCGTCACTGCGCACGCCATTGTTGTGCCTGTGCTTGCTGGCATTGAGCGCCTGCGGCAAGAGCAAGGAAAACGGCCCGCCGAAGATGCCGCCACCGGACGTCGGCGTCATCACGGCGCAGCCGCAGAACTCGCCGCTGACACGCGACCTGGTCGGGCGCCTTTCCGCATACCGCAGCGCCGACGTGCGTGCGCGGGTGGCCGGCGTGCTGCTCAAGCGCGATTACGACGAGGGCACCGACGTCAAGCGCGGGCAGTTGCTGTTCCAGATCGATCCGGCTCCGCTCAAGGCCGCGCTGAACGCCGCGAACGCTTCGCTGGCCCAGGCCCAGGCGGCCTGGACCAACAACAAGGTCACCGCGCAGCGCGTGCGTGATCTGGCGCCCAAGGGCTACGTGTCCAAGGCGGATCTCGACAATGCGCTGGCCGCCGAACGCAGCAGCGCCGCTGCGGTGCAGGCGGCCCGTGCCAACGTGGAAACCGCCCGCATCAATCTGGGCTACGCCAGCGTGACCGCGCCGATCGCCGGCCGCGCCGGCCAGCAGCAGGTGACCGAGGGCGCCCTGGTCGGCAACGGCGCCGCCACCCTGCTCACCACGGTCGACCAGATCGATCCGCTCTACGTGAACTTCACCCTGAGCGTGGAATCGCTGGAGCAGATGCGCCAGGCGCAGCTCGACGGCAACGTCACCCTCGCCGGCCAGAACAAGGCCAGCGTGCGGATCACCCTTCCCGACGGCAGCGAGTATGCCGAGCCCGGCACCGTGGATTTCTCCGCCGCCACGGTCAACCCGGCCACCGGATCGGTGGATCTGCGCGCCACCGTGCCCAACCCGAAGCACAGCCTGCTGCCAGGCATGTACGTGACGCTGCAGGCCAACCTGGGCCAGCGCCACAAGGTCTTCCTGATTCCGCAGGAAGCCCTGCAGCGCGACACCGTGGGCGCCTACGTGATGACCGTCGGCGCGGACGACAAAGTCGTTCGCAGAAACGTCACCACGACCGACATGCGCGGCGGCGACTGGGTGGTAAGCGACGGCGTCAAGGCAGGCGACAAGGTGGTGGTCTCCGGCATCCAGAACGTGAAGGAAGGCGAACCGGCCAAGCCGAGCCCATGGCATCGCACGCCCGCCGGCGCGGCATCCTCGGCGGCGGCGCCAGCCGCCACTGCGAACGGCCGGTAACGGAGTACTGACATGCCGACTTTCTTCATCGATCGCCCGATCTTTGCCTGGGTGGTCGCCATCCTGATTTCGCTGGGTGGCGTGCTGGCCATCCTGAACCTGGGCGTGGAGTCGTATCCGAACATCGCGCCGCCCTCGGTGACCGTGAGCGCCACTTACCCGGGCGCCAGCGCCGACACCACCGAGAAGACCGTCACCCAGGTGATCGAGCAGCAGCTGACCGGCATCGACCATCTGCTGTACTTCAACTCGTCGTCCAGCGCCAGCGGCCGCGCCAGCATCACGCTGACGTTCGAGAGCGGCACCGATCCGGATATCGCCCAGGTGCAGGTGCAGAACAAAGTGGCGCTGGCCACGCCGCGGCTGCCTTCCGAAGTGACCCAGCAGGGCGTGGTGGTAGCGAAGGCCAACGCCGGCTTCCTGATGGTGGTGGCGCTCACCTCGGACAACCCGAGCATCGACCGCGACCGCCTCAACGACATCGTCGGCTCGCGGGTGCTCGACCAGATCGCACGCGTACCCGGTGTCGGCAGCACCCAGCAGTTCGGTTCCGAATACGCCATGCGCATCTGGCTCAACCCCGACAAGCTGCACGGGTACAACCTCTCGGCCAGCCAGGTGCTGGCCGCCGTGCGCGCACAGAACGTGCAGTTCGCGGCCGGTGCGCTGGGCGCCGACCCGGCCGTGCCCGGCCAGGGTTTCAGCGCCACCGTTTCCACCGAGGGCCGCTTCACCACGCCGCAGCAGTTCGCCGACATCCTTTTGCGCACCAACAGCGACGGCACTACGGTCAAGCTCGGCGACGTGGCGCGAATCAGTTTCGGTCCGAACGGTTACGGTTTCGACACCCAATACGACGGCAAGCCGATCGGCGCGTTCGCGATCCAGTTGCTGCCGGGCGCCAATGCGCTCAACGTGGCCAAGGCAGTGCGCTCCAAGATGGATGAGCTGGCGCCGAGCTTTCCGCCGGGGGTGACCTGGTTCAGCCCGTACGACAGCACGACCTTCGTGACCATCTCGATCAACGAGGTGGTGCACACGCTGATCGAGGCGATCATCCTGGTGTTCCTGGTGATGCTGCTGTTCCTGCAGAACATCCGCGCCACCATCATTCCAACCCTGGTGATTCCGGTTGCCCTGCTGGGCACCTTCCTGGGCATGCTGGTGCTCGGCTTCACGATCAACCAGCTGACCCTGTTCGGCATGGTGCTGGCGATCGGCATCGTGGTCGACGACGCGATCGTGGTGATCGAGAACGTCGAACGCATCATGACCGAGGAAGGCTTGCCGCCGAAGGAAGCCACGCGCAAGGCGATGGGTCAGATCACCGGCGCCGTGGTGGCCATCACGGTGGTGCTGGCAGCGGTGTTCATTCCCTCGTCGCTGCAACCGGGCGCCTCGGGCATCATCTACAAGCAGTTCGCGCTGACCATCGCCTTGTCGATGGCCTTCTCGGCGTTTCTCGCGCTGTCGTTCACGCCGGCCCTCTGCGCCAGCTTCCTGCGATCCGAGCACGAGAAGAAGAAAAACATCCTGTTTCGCAAGTTCAACCAACTGTTCGAATGGACGACGCACACCTATGTCGGCCATGTCGGCAGCGCGGTCAGCCACGCGCCGCGCTGGATGCTGGCCTTCGTGCTGGTGGCGATCCTGGGCGGCTTCCTCTATACCCGCCTGCCCGGCAGCTTCCTGCCGGAGGAAGACCAGGGCTACGCCATGTCGGTCATCCAGTTGCCGCCGGGCGCAACCAAGCAGCGCACCAGCGAAGTCATGAAACGGATGCGCGCGATCCTGGACAAGGATCCCGCAGTGGAAGGCGTGATGCAGGTCACCGGCTTCAGCTTCATCGGCTCGGGCGAGAACGCCGGCATGGCCTTCATCAAGCTCAAGGACTGGGCCAAACGCGACGCCAGCGCCGTCGAGTTCATCCAGCGCGCCAACCGCCAGCTGCACCAGATCCGCGACGCGCGCATCTTCGTCATCAACATCCCCACGGTGCAGGGGCTGGGCCAGTTCGGCGGCTTCGACATGTACCTGCAGGATCGCAGCGGTGCCGGCCGCGATGCCCTGACCGCGGCGCGCAACACGCTGCTCGGCAAGGCCAACCAGGACAGCAAGCTTTCCGGCGTGCGCCCGAACTCGCTGGAAGACTCCCCGCAACTGCACCTGGCGGTGGATCGCGTGCAGGCCCAGTCGATGGGCCTGTCGCTCGGCGACATCTACAACGCGATCGGCTTGATGCTGGCACCGGTGTACGTCAACGACTTCACCTACGAGGGCCGCATCAAGCGCGTCATCATGCAGGCCGACGCGCCCTACCGCATGGGACCGGATGCGTTGCAGCACATCTTCACGCCCAGCACGGAAACCGCCGCCGACGGCACACCGGACATGATCCCGCTTTCCAGCGTGGTGCATTCGAAGTGGGACGTTTCCTCACCGTCGCTGACCCGCTACAACGGCTATTCCGCCGTCGAGATCGTCGGCTCGCCGGCGCCCGGACACGCTTCGGGCGAGGCGATGAACGAGATGGAGAAGATCATTCAGAACGATCTGCCCAAGGGCTTCGGTTACGACTGGACGGGACAGTCCTACCAGGAAATCCTGTCCGGCAACGCAGCCACCCTGTTGATGGTGCTGTCGATCTTCATCGTGTTCCTCGCGCTGGCGGCACTCTACGAAAGCTGGTCGATCCCGGTCTCGGTATTGCTGATCGTGCCGCTGGCGTTCCTGGGGACGGTAGTGTTCACCCTCTTGCGTGGCCTGCCCGACGACATCTACTTCAAGATCGGCCTGATCACGGTGATCGGCCTGGCGGCGAAGAACGCGATCCTGATCGTGGAATTTGCGGTGGCCGAACAGAAGGCCGGGCGCAGCTTGCGCGAAGCCACCATCGACGCTTCCCGGCTGCGCCTGCGCCCGATTCTGATGACTTCGCTGGCCTTCATTCTGGGCGTGTTCCCGTTGTTCATCTCCACCGGCGCCGGCGCCAACGCACGTCACGCGATCGGCACCGGCGTGATCGGCGGCATGCTGTTCGCCACCTTCCTCGGCGTGCTGTTGATCCCGGTGTTCTACGTGGTGGTACGCCGCCTGCTGGGCGACAAGCTGGACGGCGACGGCAAGGACAAGCCGGGCCTGACCGCGCCGCATACGTTCGACTCTGATCCGCGGCGAGGGGCGTGAAGGCAGGAGTGAGTGGAGAGGAGTGAGAAACGAGAGAAAGCCACCACCCTCCTCTCCGTCTGAAGTTCGACACCGCCTCAAGTCGTCATCCCAGCGAAAGCTGGAATGACGACCCAAGCAAAAGGCCCTGGTATGCACCGGGGCCTTTTGCTGCCTGCTTCAAGCTGGCGAATGGGATTGGAAATGCGGACTCTCTCGTTTCTCGCTCCTCTCCACTCACTCCTCGCTCTTGGTCTCACTCCTCTCCACTCACTCCCCGCTCTCAGCGCAGCCCCGTCTCCGCCCGCGCAATCACCAACCGCTGGATCTCGCTGGTGCCTTCGTAGATCTCGGTGATCTTGGCGTCGCGGAAGTAGCGCTCCAGCGGCATCTCCTTGGAATAACCCATGCCGCCGTGGATCTGCACCGCCTGATGGCTGATCCACATGGCTGCTTCCGAGGCGGTGAGCTTGGCCACGGCGGCCTCGGTGCCGAAGCGGCCGCCGTTTTTCTCCGCCTGGCCCTTGGCCCACGCCGCGCGCAGGGTCAGCAGGGTCGCCGCATCCAGCTTGCACTTCATGTCGGCGATCTTGGACTGGGTCATCTGGAAGGTGCCGATCGGATGGCCGAAAGCCTTGCGGTCGCGCGACCACTGCAGCGTGGCCTCATAGGCCGCGCGGGCGATGCCCACCGCCTGCGAGGCAATGCCGATGCGCCCGGCGTCGAGCACGCCCATCGCGATCGAGAAACCCTTGCCCTCCTTGCCCAGCAGGTTCTCCCTCGGCAACACGTAATCGGTGAACTCGATCTCGCAGGTGGCCGAAGCGCGAATGCCGAGCTTCGGCTCGGTCTTGCCGGCGTGGAAGCCCGGCAACTGGGTGTCGACGATAAAGGCCGACACGCCCTTGGCCCCGATACCCGGCGTGGTGATCGCGAACAGCACGATGTAGCGCGCCACCGGGCCGGAGGTGATCCAGCTCTTCTTGCCGTTGATTACCCAGTCGCCGTTCGCGTTCTTCGTGGCGCGGGTATGCATCGCGGACGCATCGGAACCGGACTGCGGCTCGGTCAGCGCATAGGCACCGACCGCCTCGCCGGTGGCGATCGCGCGCACGTATTTCTGCTTTTGTTCCTCGGTGCCATGCTTGAGGATGCCGTTGCAGAAGAGCGAATTGTTGACCGACATGATGGTCGAGGTGGCCGCATCGGCCGCGGCAATCTCCATGACCGCCAGCGAATAGGCGATCGAATCCAGGCCGGCGCCGCCGTACTCCTCCGGCACCTCGATGCCCATCAGGCCGAGCTGGCCCATCTCGCGGATGTTGTCCAGCGGAAACTCGCCCTTCGCGTCGAGTTCTGCCGCCACCGGCGCGATGCGTTTCGTGGCGAAGTCGCGGGCAATCGACTGGATCGACAGCTGCTCGTCAGTAAAGCTGAAATCCATGGGGCAACTCCGGCAAGAGGGGGAAAGCCCGCCATTTTACCCGGAGATGCCCTGCGCACGCGAAAACCGTCGAAGCGTCGCGCGGGCTGGCGCGCGGCGCTTCGCCAGCGGCTATTTCCTGTAGTGGGCGTCGATGAAGGCCGCCGCGGTAGCGTGCAGCCCTTTGTGCGACTCGGGATCCAGGTACACCATGTGGCCCGACGGGAAGAACTTGTAGCTGATGTTCTTCTGCAGCCGATCCGGGATCGGCAACTGGTGCATCTCGTACTCGGCGGAGTAAAACGGCGTGCCGAGGTCGAAGTAGCCGCCCATCAGCAGCACGTTCAGGCCCGGGTCGTGCTTCATCGCCGCGGCCAGGTCGGGCATCACGTTGGGCGTGAACGGCAGCGGGAAAGGCGCACCGGGCGGCTGGTGCTTGAAGTCCCACTCCTTGAACACGTCGATCTGCGGCTTGTAGACCATGCCCTTGCCGAACTTCAGCGTGTTGCGCACGTAGTCGTTGAACTCGGCCACCGTCGGCGCATCGATCGCGGAATCCATCGGGTCGTAGTCGGATTCCTCGCCCATCGGATCCAGCGCCGGGCCGCTGTAACGCGAGTCCAGTCGGCCGGTCACCTCGTCGTCCGCACCCAGCAACTCGTGCGCGAACTGGCCGCCGCTGACGCGCAGCTTCGCCTTGACGATATAGGCGGTAGGCAGCCCGGTGTATTGATGCAGCTGTTCAGCGATCTTCTGCGTGGTGCCCGCGTCGAGCTGCGAACCCTGCATCAAGGCCTGCAGGTAGTCGGTAGTGGCGAAGTGCTCGACCTGCTGCAGGAAGGCCTGCAAGTCGGCCGGTTGCTGCGGCAAGTTGTGGTGGTACCACGCGGTGGCCGCGTAGCTGGGCAGGCCCATTGCGTAGGAAATGTTGTTGGCGCCCGGGTTGACCTGCGGATAGTCCACGCTGATGTCGTAACTGAGAACGGCGGACAACAGCATCACGCCGTTCAAGCCCACGCTGTCGTCGTTCTCCAGGATGTTGGCCAGCATCGCCGAGCGGGTAGTGCCGTAGCTCTCGCCGAACAGGAACTTGGGCGAGTTCCAGCGGCTGTTGATGGTGAGATAGCGCGTGATGAACTGGGCGAAGGCATGCGCATCCTCATCGAAGCCGTACACGTCCTTGGCCTTGCCCGCCCCGCCCTCGTCCTTGCCCAGCACGCGCCCGAAGCCGGTGCCCGGCGCATCGATGAACACCAGGTCGCTGGCATCGAGCAGGCTCTGGTCGTTGTTGACCAGGCGATATGGCGCCGGCGGGGTCGACGTGCCGCTGCCCACTTCCACGCGCTCGGGGCCGAAGGCCAGCATGTGCAGCCAGATCGTCGAGGATCCAGGCCCCCCGTTGTAGAGGAAGGTGATCGGGCGATGGTCGGTATTCTTCACGCCGCTCTTGACGTAGGCGACGTAGGACATGCTCGCGATTGGCTTCTCGTCCTTGTTCTTCAGGATCAGCGTACCGGTGGTGGCGGTGTAGTCGATGGTCTGGCCATCGACGCGAACGCTGCCATGGGAAACCGCGCCTTGATCCTTCGGCGCGGCGACCTTGGCGGCCGGCGGGGACTTGTCGCCACCCTTGTCGTGCGCGTCGTCGGCATACGCGGCGGTCGCCACTGTCAGAGTGAAAAACAGGCAGGACAAAACGAGACTGCGCTTCACGGAAACCCCCCTCAGATCCAATCCGGCGAGATGGTTCGACTTTGCATCGAACCCGCGACAAGCAACCGCGCCACCATACTCCCGGACCTGACCATTGCAGCATGCCGATCGTCACGTCCCGTGGCGATACGCAGAAACTTGCGCCCTCTTCAATACCCCATGATCGACGTTGGTTTCGATGGTCCGCATGCACGGAACGTCGCGCCGCACCCGAGCTATTCCTCCACCAGCGCCCGCATCGCCACCGCCTCTTCCACCACGGTGACGTCGACGGATCGCCGAGTTGCAGTGGCGGGCACGATGGGCCTGATCTCCACCGGCGGCAGCACCCGCTTCCTGAAATACGCGCTCTTGAAGTACCAGTTCTTGCGGCAGCGGATCGGCGGGCAGCCTTCGTAGAAGATGATCTCGTCGTCGTTCGGCAGGCCCTTGAGCTCCTGCGGCAGCATCAGCGGACGGCGCTCCTCGGTGTGGCTCCAGGACGTGCCGCCCTTGCTCACCGTGCGTTGGCGCCGGCGCACCGTGGTGTCGCCCAGCATCTTCGAGTAGTCCTCCGCATCCTGCTGCTCGCGCGGGGTGAAGACGATGCTCGCCGCGTGGTTGGTCACGTAAGTCTGTGCCGCATCCGCGCCGTAGGTGGCGCGCAGCTGCGAGTTGCTCTGGATGATCGTCAGGTCGCGTACCCAGTAGCCGGCGGTGATCGAGATGCGTTCGGACAGCGCGTTGACCCGCCCCATCGCGGTGAACTCGTCCATCAGCAGCAGCACCTGGTGCTTGATGGAGGGATCCTCCTGCGGCGTCGTCTTCAGGTTCTGGCCGACCACGGCGGAGAAGAAGATGTTCAGCAGCTTGCCCGATTCGCCCAGCTTGGCCGGCGGGATCACCACGTAGATCGTCGTCGGTCGCCGGCGCAGGCCAGCCACGTCGAAGTCGCTGGCGTTGGTGGCGGCAGCCAGGATCGGGCTGATGAATTGCTGCAGGGGCTCCTGCACGGTGGCGATCACCGACGAGAAGGTTTCCGTGGCCAGGCCCGCCAGGCCGGACAGCGTGGTTCGCGTCTGCTCGCCGAGAAAGGCCCGGTCGCTCAACCATTGCTTGATCGTTTCTTTCAGGTCACCGCCATGGCCATCGCCGCTGGAGAGCCGATAGATGCGCTCGAAGCTGGGAAACGACACATCGGTATTGGGATCCAGCTGCATGCCGCTGCCGACCCGATCGTCCCACTGCTCGTACATGAACGAGGCGAAGCCGAGGAACGCGCTGCGTGCCTGCGCGATCCAGAACGGATCTTTCTGCGGATCGTCGGGATAGAGAATGGCGCCGATGGTCTGGATTTCGCTGACCCGCACGCGCGGGTCGGACGACAGGCACAGGAACGGATTGAAGCGATGCGTGCGGCCGTCCTCCGCGTACGGGGCGAACTTGCGGATCGTCTGGCCCTGGCTGCGCCGGTAGCCGCTGGTGGTCTGGAACAGCTCGCCCTTCAGATCCATCACCACCGCCGAGTGCCCGTAGGTGAGCAGCACCGGAATCGCGACGCTGCTGGTTTTGCCGGTGCGGGTGGGCGCGGTCATGATGATGTGCTGCAGGCCACCCAGGTACAGATAGCGGCCACCGGAGCGGCCGATGATCACGCCATCGGCACCCTGCTTCAGCAGCCCCGCCCTGGCCAGATCCGCCCGGCTGGCGAAGCGGGCCTCGCCGTGGAACGCTTTCGCGCGCGGCTTGAGCAGCCACACTGCCGCGACGATCCAGACCAGCAGCGGCAAGCCGAAACCGGCGTATCCGGCGAACCTGATCGTGCCTGCATAGGGCGCGAGCTGCGGCAGATCCAGCGCCCGCGCGTACTGCCACCAAGTGGTGAACTCCAGCGGGATCGACAGCTTCAACCGCCACAACGTCAGCAGGCCGGCGAGGCTGTTGCCCGCCACCAGGGCCAGCATCCCCAGAACGACGACCACGATGGCTCGGGTCTTGCCATTCATCGAGCTCTCCTTGCATGGATGGTGCCGGTATATTCCTTGCGTTTTCCACGGGGCGCAATCCGCCACCGTGCGCGGATGTGCCCGATCGAGCGCCCGACGCCACATTCCTGATGATAGCTGGCGAACCCTTGACGCCCGGGCAAGCCGCGCCTAGCCTATACATCTTTATATCGCGATATAGGGATGATTATGGATCTGGCCACCGCCTCCAGCGTGTTGCGCCTGCTGGCCGATCCCACCCGCGTGCGCCTGCTGGCCTTGCTGGAAAACGAAGAGCTGACCGTGGCCGAGCTGGCCGCGGTGCTGCACCTGGCACAGCCGCGCGTGTCCACCCACCTGGCCAAGCTCAAGGAGGCCGGCCTGGTGCGCGACCGCCGCGCCGGCGTCTCCGCGTACTACCGCGCCAACAACGAGGGCGACGAGGCCCAGCACAACCTGCTCGCCTCGCTGCGCGCCAGCATCGACGACGCGCTGCTGCGCGAGGACTCGGCACGCCTGCCCGGCGTGCTCGCGAACCGCGCCCGCGAGGAAGGCTGGGCCGACACCGTGGCCGGCGACATGGAGCGCCACTACTCGCCCGGTCGCACCTGGGAAACCCTGGCGCGCTCGCTGCTGCAATTGCTGGGTACCGGCGACGTGCTCGACATCGCCTCCGGCGACGGCATCACTGCGGAACTGCTGGCGCCGCATGCGCACTCGATCGTCTGCGTCGACTCCAGCGAACGCGTGGTCGAGGCCGCGGCCAAACGACTGAAGCCGTTCGCCAACGTGCGCGTGATCCAGGGCGACATGCACGCGCTGGAGCTGGGCGAACAACGCTTCGACCTGGTGCTGATGCTGCACGCGCTGACTTATGCCGAACATCCCGCCAAGGCGGTGGCCGAGGCCGCGCGCCTGCTGCGCCCCGGCGGCCGACTGCTTGCCGTCACCCTGGGCCAGCACGATCACCGTGCCGCGGTCGAACCGTTCGACCATCGCAATCTCGGCTTCCGCATCGATCAGCTCGAAGGCTACGCGCGCACCGCCGGGCTGGACGTGCTCAGCGCCAACCGGCTCAGCCGCGAGCGCAAGGCGCCGCATTTCGAAGTGATCAGTCTGCTGGCGCGCAAGCCCGCCTGAACACCGTTGTATTGCTTAACCAAAGGAAGTTCGATGAGTACCCTGCCCTGGCTCCACCCCGACCGCGTCGCGCAGCTCGAAGCTGCGCTGGCCCGGCGCATCCTGATTCTCGACGGCGCCATGGGCACCATGCTGCAGGCGCATCAGCTGGATGAAGGCGGCTTTCGCGGCGAGCGCTTCGAGCACGGCCATGACGGCCACGCGCATGCGCACGACGGTCATGCTCATGAACATCCGGGCGGCTGCGATCTGCGCGGCAACAACGACCTGCTCACGCTGACCCAGCCGCAGATCATCCGCGGCGTGCACGATGCCTATCTGGAAGCCGGCGCCGACCTGGTCGAGACCAACACCTTCAACTCCACCCGGATCAGCCAGGCCGACTACAAGCTGCAGCACCTGGCACACGAGTTGAATCTCGAAGGCGCGAAACTCGCCCGCGCCGCCTGCGATGCGATGAGCGCGAAAACACCGGAAAAGCCGCGCTTCGCGATCGGCGTGCTCGGCCCTACCAGCCGCACCGCCTCGCTGTCGCCCGACGTCAACGATCCCGGCTTCCGCAACGTCACCTTCGAGGAACTGGCCGAGAACTACACCGAGTCCGCCAACGGCCTCATCGACGGCGGCGCCGACCTGATCATGGTCGAGACGATCTTCGACACCTTGAACGCGAAGGCCGCGCTGTTCGCGCTGAGCGAACTGTTCCACCAGCGCGGCGCACGCATGCCGGTGATGATCTCCGGCACCATCACCGACCGTTCCGGCCGCACCCTGTCCGGCCAGACCGCCGAGGCGTTCTACTACTCGGTGCGCCACGCGCGGCCGCTGTCGGTCGGTTTCAACTGCGCACTCGGTGCCGAGGACCTGCGCCCGCACATCCAGACCCTGGCGAATCTGGCCGACTGCCTGGTCAGCACTCACCCCAATGCCGGCCTGCCGAACGCGTTCGCCGAATACGACGAGACCCCCGAGCACATGGCCGGCGTGATCGGCGGTTTCGCCCGCGACGGCCTGCTGAACCTGGTCGGCGGCTGCTGCGGCACCACGCCGGCGCATATCAGGGCGATTGCCGAAGTGGTGCGCAACGTCGCACCGCGCGTGCTGCCTTCCGCCGATCAAGCGGAGGCCGCATAACATGGCACGTCACACTCGCCTCTCCGGCCTCGAGCCGCTGGTCATCACGCCCGACCTGCTGTTCATCAACGTGGGCGAACGCACCAACGTCACCGGCTCGGCGCAGTTCAAGAAGCTGATCAAGGAAGACCGCTACGACGAGGCGGTGGAAGTCGCCCGCCAGCAGGTCGCCAACGGTGCGCAGATCATCGACATCAACATGGACGAGGGCCTGATCGACTCCGAGGCGGCGATGACCCGCTTCGTCAACCTGATCTCGTCCGAGCCGGACATCGCCCGCGTGCCGTTCATGATCGACTCGTCCAAGTGGACGGTGATCGAGGCCGGCCTGCGCTGCCTGCAGGGCAAGGGCATCGTCAACTCGATCTCGATGAAGGAAGGCGAAGCGGCCTTCCTCGAACATGCGCGCAAGGTACAGCAATACGGCGCTGCCGCCGTGGTGATGGCATTCGACGAACAGGGCCAGGCCGACACCTGCGAGCGCAAGGTGTCGATCTGCGCACGCGCCTACGAGCTGCTGACGAAGGAACTCGACTTCCTGCCCGAAGACATCATCTTCGACCCCAACATCTTCGCCATCGCCACCGGCATCGAGGAACACAACAACTACGCGGTGGATTTCATCAACGCCGCGCGCGAGCTGAAGAAGCGCTTCCCCGATTGCCATATCTCCGGCGGCGTTTCCAACGTGTCGTTCTCGTTCCGTGGCAACAACACCGTGCGCGAGGCGATCCACTCGGTGTTCCTGTACCACGCGATCAAGGCCGGCATGGACATGGGCATCGTCAACGCCGGCGCGCTGACGATCATGGACAACATCGACCCGCCGCTGCGCGAATGCGTCGAGGATGTGGTGCTGAACCGCCGCGAGGACGCCACCGAGCGCCTGCTCGACATCGCCGACAACTACAAGGGCAAGCGCGGTGCCGCCGAGGTCGAGACGCTGGCCTGGCGCGACGAACCGGTGCGCGCACGGCTCAGCCACGCGCTGGTGCACGGCATCGACCAGTACGTGGTCGAGGACACCGAGGAGGCGCGCCAGATGTCCACGCGTCCGCTCGACGTGATCGAAGGTCCGCTGATGGACGGCATGAACGTGGTCGGCGACCTGTTCGGCGCCGGCAAGATGTTCCTGCCGCAGGTGGTCAAATCCGCCCGCGTGATGAAGAAGGCCGTCGCCTACCTGCTGCCCTACATCGAGGCGGAAAAACTGCGCACCGGCGACACCGGCAAGAACAACGGCAAGATCGTGATGGCCACCGTCAAGGGTGACGTGCACGACATCGGCAAGAACATCGTCGCGGTGGTGCTCCGCTGCAACAACTTCGAGGTGATCGATCTCGGCGTGATGGTGCCGGCGCAGAAGATCCTGGAAACCGCGATCGCCGAGAAGGCCGACATGATCGGCCTGTCCGGCCTGATCACCCCGTCGCTGGAGGAAATGGGCCAGGTCGCCAAGGAAATGCAGCGGCAGGATTTCCACATCCCGCTGCTGATCGGCGGCGCCACCACCTCGCGCGCGCACACCGCGCTGAAGATCGAGCCGCACTACAAGGCCGGCACCGTGTGGGTGAAGGACGCCTCGCGCGCGGTCGGCGTGGCGCAGTCGCTGGTCAGCAAGGACCTGGTCGGCGAGTTCCTCGAAAAAATCCGCCTCGAATACGCCGACGTGCGCGAGCGCCACCGCAACCGCGGCCCCGGCAAGAAACTGGTGTCGCTGGAAAAAGCCCGCGACCAGCGCTTTCGCTGCGACTGGGCCAACTACGAACCACCGCAGCCGAAGCAGCCCGGCGTCACCGTGTTCGACGACTACGACCTGGCCACCATCCGCCAGTACATCGACTGGACCCCGTTCTTCCAGGCCTGGGAACTGGCCGGCCACTACCCGGCCATCCTCACCGACGAAGTCGTCGGCCCGCAGGCCAGCGAGCTGTTCAAGGACGCCCAGACGATGCTCGACAAGATCATCGCCGAAAAGTGGCTGACCGCCCGCGCCGTGATCGGCCTGTGGCCGGCTGCCAACGTCGGCGACGACGTTGAGGTGTATTCCCTTCTCCCTCCGGGAGAAGGTGCCCGAAGGGCGGATGAAGGTACGGGTGGAGCGCAACACTTCGCTCCGCCCGTGCCCTCACCCACCCCTTCGGGGCACCCTCTCCCAAGGGGAGAGGGGAAAGTCCTCGCCACGTTGTGCAGTCTGCGCCAGCAGGCCGACAAGCCACCCGAGCGCCCCAACCTCTGCCTCGCCGACTTCATCACGCCGAAGGAGTTCGCCAAGCCCGACTGGATCGGCGGTTTCGCCGTTACCGCCGGCCTCGGCATCGAGGAACACCTGGCCCGCTTCCAGGCCGACTACGACGACTACTCCTCGATCATCCTCAAGGCACTGGCCGACCGCCTCGCCGAAGCGTTCGCCGAACACATGCATGAGCGCGTGCGCAAGGAATTCTGGGGCTTCGTGCCCGACGAGGCGCTCAGCAACGACGAACTGATCGCCGAGAAATACCGCGGTATCCGCCCAGCCCCGGGTTACCCGGCCTGCCCCGAACACACCGAGAAGGCCACCCTGTTCCAACTGCTGGACGTCACGAAAAACACCGGCATCGAACTCACCGAAGGCTTCTCGATGTATCCCGCCGCGGCTGTCTCCGGCTGGTACTACTCGCACCCGGACAGCCAGTACTTCGTGGTCGGCAGGCTGGGCAAGGAACAGGTCGCGGACTATGCCCGGCGCAAGGGCTGGACGCTGGCCGAGGCGGAGCGCTGGCTCTCGTCCAACCTCGACTACGAGCCGGAGTGATCGTCACACCGTGACATCGCCGGTCATGCTGTTCTTGCGGTGGCGCAGATGCACGATCAGGTTGTAGACCGACACGAACACCGGGAAAAAGTTGGAGAGGATGCCCACCGAATCGTTCTTGCCGAAAACGAAGTACGCCAGCAACAACACGCTGCCGCACACCGACAGCCACCAGAACGACAGCGGCATCACCACCCGCTTGTACTTGCGCGTGTAGTACAGCTGGACGAACCAGCGACTGGTGAACATCAGGGTGCCGGCAAAGCCCACCATCTTCCACGGCGTCAATTCGAATTGCTGCAACGCGTGAAGGATGTGGGTCAACTCGCTGTCGAGAAATATCATGATCGTGCGCTTTTGCCGGGGGAAAGGCGGAAGTCTAGCAATTCGCCGCCCCCAGCCACGCCCATGGTCGCGCTCGATCGCTGGCGACCGCAGGGATGATCGCAGGCGTTGACCCGCTCCCCGACTCCCCCTAAAATTGCGCGTTCTCAGGGGGCGATTAGCTCAGCGGTAGAGCACTGCCTTCACACGGCAGGTGTCGCAAGTTCGATCCTTGCATCGCCCACCACCGATCCGGAAACCGGCCCCACGGCCGGTTTCTTCGTTCCGGCACCATGAAATGCACAGCGTGCGTGTAGCAACGGGCACTTCACACGGCAGGTGTCGCAAATTCGATCCTTGCATCGCCCACCATCGATCAAGAAACCGGCCCCACGGCCGGTTTTCTCGTCTTGGCACCATGAAACGCGCAGCGTGCGTGTAGCAACGGGCACTTCACGCGGCGGGTGTCGCAAGTCCGATCCTTGCATCGCCCACCACCGATCCGGAAACCGGCCCCACGGTCGGTTTTCTCGTCTTGGCACCATGAAACGCACAGCGTGCGTGTAGCAACGGGCACTTCACACGGCAGGTGTCGCAAGTTCGATCCTTGCATCGCCCACCATCGATCCGGAAAAGGAAACGCCGCCGCTGCAGGTGACGTCTCGGTCTTGCTGGATACGGAGCATATAAAAGCGGCGGTTCGCGCCAGGGTGGCGCATCCGTTCCGAGTGGTGAAGCGGCAGTTCGGCTAGAGCACCCCTTACGTCCCAATTTGGGACAACCTGCAAAGGAAAGCCCCGCACGTGGCGGGGCTGGTAGTCATGCGCAGAGTCGATCGCTTACGAGTCGGTTCAAGCTTATTCCAGACTCGGCGGCCTTGACGGCCAACGCCCGGTGACGTTCAGGGGGTATGCGAACCTGGAACTTGCCGCTGTATCGTTTGGTGCTCAGGGGACCGGGGATCTGTTCGCCATTCTTGTGCAGGTCAGCGAGCACCTCGCTAACCAGCGAGACAATGCCAGACAGGGCTTTAGCCTGCGATGACGCAAGCCACGAGAGGGATGGAAACTCGGCGCACAGACCGACAAACTCGCCGTCCTCCTCGGACCAGGTAACGCGATATGTGTAGCGATCTGCGTTCATGACTTTTCCTCCAACTTGGCTATTGCGGCAAGAACCTGCCTGACCTGATAGGGCTTGGCTTTGCCGCCCTCGCCATTCTGTATATTCACGCGCGGGTCGCCAGCCCGCGGTGTCTTGTAGATGCGGTGACTGCCACCTTGCCGCCGAGCCGCTCCGAAGTAGTGTTCGCACACCGCGCAAAGGTCTGAGAACCGCACCGATGCCGGCGATGCACGCATCCCTTCAACGATCTTCCCTACCCTGTCCATGGTCATATCCTAGTATTAATAATGATACTATTCAACCTGTACGGCGCCAGCCCAGCCATGGCCTTGGCCGCGTGGTCGTGTAGGAGGTGGCCGTAGTGCCTCTCGATCATCGCCAGGGACGTACCCGTCATCCTCGCCACGGTCAGCGAGCATGCCACCCACCAGCATTCGGTGATGACGCTATGGCGCAGCGTGTAGGCACAGACGCCCATAGGGAGCCCGGCAGCCTCCGCGGCCTTCCTGATCGGCTGCTTCCAGCGCTCCTTGTGCCAGTGTGAGCCACCCCCACAGGCGATCAGTGGCGCGGCCGGTAGTTTGTTCCTTGCCTGACCCTGCAGGTGTCGCAAGTTCGATCCTTGCATCGCCCACCACCGCATCGAAAGCAAGAGGCCCGGCATTGCCGGGCCTCTTGCTTTGGCACGATCCGGTCGCCTTCACGCGTCCGTTCCGCCGAGTACATGCTCAACCAGCTTCGCCAGGAATTCCTCGCGCGTGCGGCGATACCCCGGATCTTGCGGCCCCTTCAGCGCGGCCTCGTGCATCGCCTGGTGGCTGGCGCCGAGCGTGCCACCCAGGCCTACGCCATGCAGGTATTCGCCCGGTTCGCAGCTCCTGCCCGCGTGCCTTGCCCAGAAAGCCGGTTCCGGCGGCAGCGCGACGAACTGTTCTTCCCACAGCAGTTCGCCGGCCAATGCGCCCAGGCCGGTTCGCAGGCCCACTGCACGCGGCCCGGGCCGATGGCTGTCCAGCCAGGTCGCCAGCGCATCGGCCGGCATCGGGCGGGCCAGCGCGTAGCCCTGCCCGAAATCCGCGCCCAGCATGGTGGCCGCCTCGATCAAGTCAGGCGATTCCAGCCCCTCGACCACCACTTCGAGCCCGAGGTCGGAGCCGATCCGGATCAGCTGGCGAATGAAGCGCAGCGTGTTCAACGGGTCGCGCCGCGCCTGCAGCACGATCGCCTGGTCGATCTTGATGCGATCGAACGGCCATTGGCGCAGGCGGATCAGCGAGCTGTAGCCGGCGCCCAGGTCGTCCTCCACCAGCCGCAGGCCAAGGGCCTTGAGCGACCGCATGCCGG
>Ga0207690_10000770_pt1 | contig 20723 bp, 23 predicted proteins | sample KBSC23metaG_FD_184315 | JGI IMG/M metagenome (GOLD analysis project Ga0207690, IMG submission 184315) | Corn rhizosphere microbial communities from Kellogg Biological Station, Michigan, USA - KBS C2-3 metaG (SPAdes) (version 2) | ecosystem: Host-associated > Plants > Roots > Rhizosphere > Soil ...
TTGCTCGGGAGCCATAAATTCTATCGCGCCGGCATGTCGCATACTGCTGCGGCGCTGCTCATCGGACATCACCGACAGACCGAAATCCAGCAGCACATAGTTACCCGAGTGGATATTGAACTTGATGTTGTTGCTCTTGATATCACCGTGCTTTACTCCTACTCCGTGGCAATGACATAGTGCGCAGGCCAATTGGTCGGCCAGCTTGATCACTTCCTTTATCGTAAATATCTTCTCGTGCGGGGCTTTCAGCAGTTCTTCAAGATCGGGACCCTCAATAAACTCCATCTCGATGAACGGGAACGAACCGCTCTCGGTTATCCCCGAGCTCAATATCTTCACAACGTTGGGGTTGGGTACTTCGTTAACCTTTTTTAGCTTTTCAACCTCGTTTAAAAAGTTAATGTAGTTTTTATCGTCTGCGCTCTCGGTATGGATAGGCGTTGGCAGTAGTTTTACCGCCGTAATGATCGGACCCATACGCCTCCCCTTGTATACCGAGCCCTGCCCGCCCGTGCGCAGCGCTCCCATATTCTCCAAACCTTCTGTTATCGTAAATACTTTGCTCATAAAGTAATTCCAACCATTGGCGAAGCATTATGTTTTATGCATCAGACGATAAAATTTCAATAAGTACAGGCCAAACTTTTAAAATATATAGCACCTAAAAACTCCCATTTGGAACAACACTCATTGTCTGATTTTCCTGTTATTGTGCTATAAATGAATAAGCAACAAAATGTTTGTGGTGTGAAAAAGATATAGGAAGGGGTATCTTCTTTTGCCTATATAGTATAATGGGAACTCCATGCTCGCTTTTGCCGATCTGCATTTGCTTACCATTAAAAATGACTTGTAATTTGTTAAGTAAAAATGCTCTTACGGCTTCAGACTGACTTTCAGCATCGGTACTTGAGATCGTTTTAATGCCCCAGTTAACCTGATCGAAATTTCCAATGCCATTTACTACCGAATGCACCATATCGGGATAAAATGAGGACCTTGACCAAAGCACATTATCTCCATGAGTAACCCTGGCGGCATGGACAGTTGTATCATCAAATCCTATTTGTTCTACAATTAACCTTTTAAAAGGATTAGAAAGTGAACTTACCGGACAAACAAGTTCATTTACTACAAACTTAGTTGGAGAGAACAACAGTTCCGGATCAAACCTTTGGAGATATTTATAAGCCGATTCTTTGATCGACCATAATAACCAAACATAATTCGCAAAAGGTATCAACAGACTATAATGCTGCTGGTATTGTAGTATTTCGGTTTGGGAAAGTATTTTCTGATAGAAAACCGGATCCTGGGTGCGCGTTACATTTATAGCAGCAATAGATACGATATCGTTGCCAGTGCTCAGCATTTATTTTTGGGCCAGCTTTTCGCTAATCACATCAATACAGTTACCTACATTTACCATTTTATCGGCAGAGTCATAGTCAATCTCAATATCATACTTAGCTTCTGCATCAATAATAATATCAACAAGGTTGGCGGAGTTAATTTTTAGGTCTTTAATTAAATCTGTATCATCGTTAATGCCTGCAAGCATTTCTTTATTAGTTGTATAAGGCGAAATCACTTTTTTTAACTCGCTTAAAATTTCTTCTCTTGTCATTATTATCACTTGTATTTGCTCAGTATTAAACAGGAGTTTACATCTCCAAAACCAAAATTTGCTTTTGCTACAATGTTAACTTCTTTTTTTATCATTTTCACAGGTAACTTATCTAAACTTATCAATGCTTCAATTTCGGGGTTCGGGTCTTCCAAATTAATGTTGGGGTGCACAAAGCCATGTACGATCTGCAATATCGATGCCACGGTTTCTATCGAACCGGCCGCGCTGAGTGAATGCCCTATCATCGATTTTAAAGAGTTAACCAATGGCATGCCTTCTCTGTTAAAGCCCAATGCCTGCTTCCAGTTATATATTTCCTGCCTGTCGGCATTGGTTGCGGTTAAGTGGCCGCTTACCAGGTCGATATGACCTGCCTGGATACCCGACGTGTGCATAGCTTCTGTAATACAACGGGTCACACCGGTGGAGTTTGCCGCCGTCATGGTACCGCCCAGCCTTTGCCCGCCCGAATTGGTTGATCCTCCTAAAACCTCGGCATAAATACGGGCGCCGCGCTGTAGCGCAAAATCAAGATCTTCCAAAACCAAAGCCCCGGCTCCCGAACCGGGAACAAAGCCACCGGCAGTTATACTCATCGGTCTGGATGCTTTTTCAGGCTCGTCGTTATACTTACGTGATAATACACGCATGCTATCAAACGCGCCATAAACGTAGGTATCTACATGCTCGGCGCTGCCAACCAACATTCTTTTGGCATAACCATGCTTAATATATTCGTAGCCCATTAATATAGCCTGGGTACCGGTAGCGCAGGCTGCCGAATTGGTAATTATCTTATTTCCCAAACCCAGCCTGCCTGATATATACGACGTGACGCCACTGTTCATGGCTTGCTCTACCACCCTGGAGCCTAATTTTTTAGCTTCCTTGTTATCCACCTTAGCAATAACGTTTTTCATTGCTTCACTGTCGGCAATGCTGTTGCCAAAAACACAGCCGGTCTCCCAACGTGGTACTTCGGTATCATATGGCATTCCCGAATCGGCCCAGGCGTCAAGCGCTGCCGCCAGGCCATAACCGATGTTTGTGCCTTTTAAACCATGAAACGTAACTTCGGATATATAATTTTTCAGACTTTCCCATTCAAAGGCAGGCATACCTGCAACCTGGCAGCTAAAGTTAAGGTCGCGGTAACGCTGGATAAATTTTATACCCGATATGCCATTTTGTATGGCATGCAGAAACGCCGGAATACCTATTCCGTTTGGTGATATAACACCCATACCCGTTACTACTACACGCCCGCTCATTTTTTAAATGCTATTTTTTTAATAATTCCCGAAAATGTTCCTCTTGCAATAAGTTCATGCTCACTGTCAAGCATCTCTACAATACATTTTAATTTGCCAAAACGAAAATATTGCTTTTTTGAAATTACGGTAACTTTTTGTCCCGGCAGCACCATCTTAAAAAACGACACATCGGTAGATGTTAACAATGGGTACATCGAATCATCATCAGCTAAACTGTGGTCAGATTCTTTCAGTATCAAAAATATCCCTAAAACAACCAGGCCAATTTGTGCCATAATTTCGGTGATGATTACGCCCGGAGTTACCGGGTTACCTTCAAAATGGTCTTCGTAAAAAAAAGAATCGTGCTTTAGCGTGTATTCTCCACGAACCTCGTCTTCGTTCAAAAACGTAATGTTATCCACAAAGCGGAACGAGGATTTATAGGGGAGATGGTGAAGTATATGATTGATCATCGTACTATAAACTATTTTTTACCTACAATGTTCTCCGCCATCTACATGAATTAGCGAGCCGTTTATCCAGGCCGCTTCATCCGTACATAAAAGATATATCACGTTGGCTACATCTGCCGGCGTGGTCATTCTGCCTAAGGGATTCCTTTTTATACCATTTTCAATAAGCTTTTCGCTTCCCGGGATCATTTTAAGGGATGGTGTTTCGGTAACACCTGCCTGGATTATGTTTGTTTTTAGCCCGCTGGGACCAAACTCGACAGCCATGTATTTTGCCAGGCTTTCCAGCGATGCCTTGGCGATGGATACCGCTGCATAACTGTCCCAGTATTTGTGCGCACCTTCGCTGGTAAGGCCAATAATGCGGGCATCGTTATTAAATAAGTTTTCTTTTAATAATAACCGTACCCAGTCCAGTAAGCTGTTCGACATGGCGTAAGTGGTCATTTGAATATCTTCGATGGATAAGGTGCTATCAGCATCGCCACCCGAAAGAGGCTTTAAATTACCGCGGGCAATGCTATGGAGCAATAACTTTACACAACGTTTGTTGCCCCCTGCAGCACTGAAATTTTTAATGAACAACTCGCGGCCCGCTGCATCAAGCGCGTTGATATTATAAGGCAATATAGTTACTGAATGGGTTTCGGCAATAGTAGATAACCTGGTAAGCAAAGGTTTTTCTGAAAAGGAAGGTTCACGGTAAAGCACTGCTACATTCATACCGTGCGCAGCCAGTTTTTCAGCGGCAGCGAAACCAAATCCGCTCGATCCGCCTAAAATAATTGCCCATAAATCTTTAAATAGTAAGTTTTTATCCATTTAATGCTTTTAAACCCTTTACCTTTCCTCGTTCCACTATACTAAATCAGCAGTTATACAACGTTGCGACCCCAAAGTAAGCGAAAGTATATGAATTTTAAGGAACGATAACAACTTTTAAGCTAATAAGTTGTTTATAAGTGTTACACTGAACAAGGTAATCCATAATTTATTTATGTTTGATACAATGAGAAAATTGAAGTGGAAATTAATGCTTACCGGTATCTGTATGTTAAGCATTGGCTTTGCTACCAGGGCGCTGGCACAGCAAAAGTTTAATAAAATGGTATTTTATAGTGTAATGGATACCAGTGACGTGGCGGGCATAGATAATGAGTTGGAGGCAATAAAAAATTCTTCGCTGGATAATAAAGACGGCTACGAAGGAGCCTTATTAATGCGAAAGGCAGGCAAAGTAAAAGGAGCTAAAAAAAAGCTCGACCTATTTAAAGCGGGGCGAATTAAACTTGAAACAGCTATTATAGCTGAGCCCGATAATACCGAATTTCGTTTTCTTCGCCTTGCCATTGAAGAGAACGCACCTAAAATTGTGAAGTATCACAGCGATATAGAAAAAGATAAGCTATTGATACAGAAAAATTATAAAGCGTTGTCGCCGGCCGTGCAACATGCCATCAGCAATTATGCTAAAAAATCAAAAGTGCTGCACGAAGCAGACCTGCAATAGCCAAAAGATAGATTAACTTTGAGCCGATGAGTAAAAAAATACTGGCTATTTACTACACCCAATCCGGCCAGATGGCCGAAATCATACAAACATTTACCGCGCCGCTCATTGAAGCAGGTAACCAGGTAGAAATAGCCACTATAAAGCCTGTTGGCGATTACAACTTCCCCTGGACAGGCGAACGCTTTTTTTCGGTAATGCCATCATGTGTTTTGGGAATACCTGTACCTATTGAACCTTTAAATTTGAAGGAAAGCAAATACGATCTTATTATTTTAGGATACCAGCCCTGGTTCTTATCGCCCAGTTTGCCAAGCAGTTCGCTGCTCCAGTCCGATGAATTTAAAGCCATATTAAAAAACACACCGGTAGTTACCATTAGCGCCGCGCGTAACATGTGGATCAATGCCTTTGTACGTGTAAAAAAGATGCTGAAAGATGCCGGAGCGAACCATATCGGCAATATCGCCCTGGTCGACAGGCATCCCAACGTGGTCAGCTTTATCACTATATTTTATTGGATGCTGTCGGGCAAAAAGGAACGTTACCTCAACATTTTCCCAAAGCCGGGTGTTGATGAGGCAGATATTAAACATACCGCAACTTATGGCCACACAGTAGCCAGATATCTTGATTCGGGAGATTGGCCGGAAATGCAAAACGAATTAATAAAACAAAAAGCGGTCGAGATCAATTATACACTTATGTTCACCGAAGCCCGGGCAAAACCTATATTCGCGGTTTGGGCAAAATTTATTTCAAAACGCAAAAACAAAGTGCCCTGGCTAAGCGCTTTTAAATATTATTTGTTTATTGCGCTATTTTTAGGTGCGCCTATTCTGATTATTTTAGATGCGGTTTTGCTTAAGCCATTTTCATCAAAAAGAATACAACGGCAAAAATTAAATTTTTTGCAGGTAAATAATTAATACACACATGTCTAACGTTTATATCAATCATACCGCCGCGTTCTTCCCTAACGAACCTGTTTCTAACGACGAAATGGAGCAATATTTGGGCTATATCGATAACCGGCCCTCTAAATCAAAAAAGATCGTTCTTCGTAACAATGGCATAATAAACCGCTATTACGCCCTAACGAAAGAACGTAAGTCGACACATACCAATGCGCAAATGACGGCCCTGGCCGTGCGCGAATTGTTCGACAACGATCCCGAAAGGTTAAAAGAAATTGAGCTGCTATCATGCGGCACCTCCTCGCCCGATCAAATGATGCCGAGCCACGGTGTGATGACGCATGGCTGGCTGCCTGAAGCGGGCGGTATCGAAGTAGTATCCCCATCGGGCGTTTGTTGCGCGGGTATGCATGCTCTAAAATTTGCCTACCTGGCCATCAAGGCGGGCGAAGTTAAAACAGCCGTTGCCACAGGTTCTGAAAGGTTTTCGGGCCTGCTGGTTTCCGAAGTCTTTGAAGAGGAGGCCCACAAGCTGAAAGAAATGGAAGAAAATCCATTCATCGCTTTTCAAAAAGATTTTTTACGGTGGATGTTGTCCGATGGCGCTTCGGCATTTTTAATGACCGATAAACCGAATGAAAACGGGCTATCATTACGCGTTGAATGGATAGAAGGCGTATCGTACGCTAATGAAATGGATACCTGCATGTACATGGGGGGTGATAAACAGCCGGATGGTTCACTTAAAGGCTTTATGGATTATACGCCCGAAGAGATCATGACCAAATCCATCTTCAGCGTTAAGCAGGATATATCCTTATTGAGCGATAATATCGTGCCCCTTGGCGGAAAAAAGATAAAAGAGATATTCGAGAAGAAAGGCTTGACCGTTAACGATATCGATTACTTTTTACCACATATATCGAGCAATTTTTTTAAGAGCAAGATATATGATATGATAGAAGAATACGGAGGCGGCATTCCATACGAAAAATGGTTCATCAACCTGTACACTGTTGGCAATGTTGGCGCAGCGTCGGTTTACCTGATGATAGACGAATTGTTTAAGAGCGGAAAACTTAAAAAAGGGGAAAAGATACTGTTACTTGTACCCGAAAGCGCGCGGTTCTCGTATATGTATGCGATGCTGACAGTTTGTTAATGCTTGCGATGAAAAAAGATGAAATACCGCAGGATTTAAGTGCGCTTGGTAAAATTACCAAAGAGGTGTGTTACGCCACAGACAGTTTCGGTAAATATACCACAGAGCTAAGCAGCGGATGGGATGTAAAAATAGAAGCGTTGAACACAGCCTGGGGTGATATTGAGAAACGCATAGCGGCAGCAAAACAAAAGGTATTGAATAACGAAGCCAGTCCCATATACTTTTTTATGGAATACAGGCTGATGGATGTGAGTATCCTGGCCGATTATACCGGTTTTTGGCAATGGCAAATAAAACGCCATTTAAAACCTTCGGTATATAAAGGTTTATCCGACAAAAAATTACAAAAATACGCCGAAGCGTTCAACACAACTATAAGTGACCTTAAAAGCATGACCGTGCATGAAAACTGATTTCCAGCATCGTCAGGCTGCACATTGCGAATCGGGCGTTACCAGTAATTTATTAAGACAAAGCTCGGGTGGTAAAATAACCGAGCCACTGGCTTTTGGTATTGGCGCAGGTTTGTTTTTCGCGCATATTCCGCTCATCAAGATCAATAACGGGCCCGCTATTGCTTTCCGCACATTGCCTGGGCATATTTTTAACCGCACCTGCAAATCGTTGGGTATTCCGGTTGCCCGGAAGAAATTCGGCTCGAAAGAAAAAGCTGAAGCATTTTTAAATGAATGCCTTGATAAAGGTATTCCGGTTGGCTGCCAGGTTGGAGTTTACTACCTGCCATATTTCCCGAAAGAATACCGTTTCCATTTTAATGCCCATAACCTGGTAGTATATGGCCGCGACGGGGATAACTATTTGATAAGCGACCCGATAATGGAAAATGCTACCACTCTTGGCAGTTACGAACTTGAACGTGTACGTTTTGCCAAAGGAGCTTTAGCGCCACGGGGGCATATTTACTTCCCCGAAACGCAGGTAGATATTAGCGACGAGCAGATAAAGCAAGCCATTAAGAATGGTATTAAAACGAATGTTTTTAATATGTTAAGCATACCGGGTTGGTTTGCCGGGGTTAAAGGCATCAGCAACACGGGCAAAAAAATAAAAGGCTGGCGCGATAAATTGGGACTGGAAAAAGCCGGGCTATACCTTGCTCAGTTAGTGCGCATGCAGGAAGAGATAGGCACGGGTGGCGGTGGTTTTCGTTATATTTACGCCGCATTTTTACAGGAGGCCGAAGCCTACTGGCCGGGCAAAGGCCTGGCTGCAATTTCGGATATGTTCACACAGGCCGGTGACCTATGGCGCGAAAGCGCTGTACACGCCGCCGGGATATTTAAGGGACGCTTAGGTAGTCAGCACGATTTTGATACGATGGGCAATTACCTCATCGCGATAGCCGATCTGGAAAAACAAGCCTTTGAAGCATTAAAACAAGTTAAATGGTAAACCAATTAGCGATAGATATTGCCGGTATCAGTTTCAGTTATCCCGGTAATGATGGCGTGACCTTTCAAAACCTTGATCTTAAGGTGGCTAAAGGCGCGCGCTTTGGTTTGTTCGGGCCCAACGGAGCGGGCAAAACCACGCTGATCAGTTTGATGACGGGTTTACTTGCCGCGAATACCGGTCATATCAAATTGTTGGGGCAGGAAGTAGGCCGGCAAAAAGGCCCGGTAAATCAACTTTTCGGTTTTGTCCCGCAAGACTTTTCATTTTACCATGAGTTAAGCCCGGTAGAAAATCTCGAGTTCTTTGGCGCATGGAGCGGCCTCGATAAAAAAACCATCAACACCCGCACCGATGAATTATTGACCATTTTAGGCTTGAACGATGTACGGGACAAGCAGGTGCAGAAATTTTCGGGAGGAATGAAGCGGCGTGTTAACCTGGCTATCGGTGTGATACACAACCCTGCCATTTTGTTTCTTGACGAACCCACCGTGGGCGTTGATGTACAAACGGGCCGTGCCATTATCGATTACCTTATCGAATTAAATAAGAACGGTACTACCCTGGTATATACCTCGCACCAATTGAACGAGGCTGAAGGCCTTTGCGAGCAGGTCGCGCTGATAGACGGCGGTAGAATCATAGCGCAGGATGATCTGAGTCAGCTGCTCAAATCGCACAAACAAGAAAACCTGGAGCAATTGTTCCTGGCGCTTACCGGAAAGGAGTACCGTAACTGATGTTCAAACTACTCACCACCATCAGGAAAGATATAAGGGTTTTACTGCGCGATAAAGTGGGCATTCTGCTCATGTTCATTATGCCCATCGTGCTGGTGATCGTGGTCACCAATATCCAGAACAGTACTTTCCAACTGGTCAATAAGAACAAGCTGTCCATCATCATCAACAACAGCGATACCGGGCAAGCCGCCACGCAATTGATAAAGGCCATTGATAAGATCGGCATGTTCAAGGTATCGCAGGTAAAAGGCGATCAGACGCAAAGCCAGATAGCCGATGCGATGCACGATAAAGACGCAATGTTGGGTATCATTATCCCCTCCAATTTTTCGCAAAAAGTGAATGCTAAAGCCAAAAGCGTATCGGGTAAAGCACTCAAAAGTTTTGGCCTGCAGGGCGACAGTGTAAAGAACGCCGGCGACGTGGATCCGCTTACGGTGTATTATAATCCTATTTTGCAGGATAACATCAGGCTATCCATACAAGGCGCCCTGCGCAGTGCCCTGCAACTAGTAGAAAGTCGCGAGACCTTGCGCAGCCTTTACTATTCCATCAACGAAAAAGTACTGCCCGATAGCCTGGAGCACGAAATGCTCAATAACAACACAGCCATAAACGAGATACCTGTATCAAAAGATGGCACACGCAAAACACCTAATGCCACGCAGCATAACGTTCCTGCATGGACCATCTTCGCCATGTTTTTCATCATCATGTCGCTCGGCGGCAGCGTAGTGAGGGAAAAAGTGAGCGGCAGTTTTATCCGGTTAAAAACTTTACCCACTAATTTTTTGGTTGGTCTGGTATCTAAACAACTCACCTACCTGTCCGTCACCATGCTGCAGGCCGCCGTTATCTTTTCTATCGGGATATGGCTGTTCCCGTATTTTGGTTTGCCGGCGTTAAATCTGCCGTTGGATATTTTAGCACTCATCATAGTGACCGTAGTATGTGGTTGGTGTGCCGTTAGCTATGCCATTTGCGTTGGTGTATTCGCGCAAACACAAGAGCAGGCCAATGGCTTTGGCGCCGTATCTATAGTAATACTGGCATGTATAGGCGGGTTAATGGTACCAAGTTTTGCCATGCAGGGTTTTTTCAAGTCGGCAGCAAATATATCGCCCATGCATTGGTGCCTGCAAGCATACTATTCCCTATTTTTGGAGGGAGGGCAATTAAAGGATGTTATAAACAATATCATACCTTTGTTCATTATTACTTTAGTGCTGCAGGGGATCACTTACCTGGGCCTGAAACGAAAGAATTTAATATAACAGAATGGAAATTACCGCACTAAAAGAACAGCTGAAAGTACAGATCATAAAATTTTTAAACCTTACCGAACTAACCCCTGCCGATATTGCTGATAATGAACCGTTGTTTGGCGACGGACTGGGCCTTGATTCGATAGATTCGCTTGAGCTGATCGTATTATTGAAAAAAGAGTACGGTATCGATATCAAGGATCCCCGCGAAGGCCGCAAAGTGTTGGTTGATGTAGCCACCATGGCCGAATACATCAAAGCAAACGGCAGCAAATAAATCTTATAATTTAGTGTAAGTTGCCTGTAGTTTAAAGCAGGTAACATCACCAATAGTGATATTAGCGTTAACGCTGATATCTACATTATCGATCAGCTTGTATGTAACGATGAGTTGGGGCATTGGGTTGATATCCGGGGTGATCATATTGATAAATTTGATGCTTGCCGCTTTTTTCAGAATGATAATGGCATCAAGAGCCTCACATAAAACATCTTTTATTAACTGAACCATGCACGCTCCCGGAACTACAGGCTGGCCGGGAAAATGCCCTTCAAAGATCGCGCTGTTTTTGTTGATACCGATGATAGCCCTCACCTGCCCCGGGCTGTATTCAAGTTCTTCTACAATAAATATGTCGTCAATGGCTTCCTTCATATCAAATAGCAGAAACCAACATTAACGAATGGTACTTATTTTGGTAATGGTTGTAAAAAAGTATCTTTTTGGGGGATAAAGTACCTGTTTTGTACAGGGCCACAGCCTCAGGTACTTCGCCCCTTTTTATAATGTTGGCAGCCAGCCACAAACCAAATGCGGATGAGGTAGGATACTCGCCGCAAAGATGTTTATAGTTTGCAATGGCTGCATTTTTGAAAAGAGTAGACGCTAATTTTTTGTAAGGCAGGTCATAATTAATATCACCGTTTTGACCACTTATCACCAGGTCGATATCGTCAATATCCGTTGAGTTTTCTTTTAAGAAATTGCTGATCGACGCCTCTATGTCAACAGGTTTATACAGCGTTTTTATCCCGTTAAGCTCCGCTAAATTTTCGTGCGATGTTTTATCCGTCAACAAAAAGAACGCGGCGCCCTCGCCGCCAATGGTGCCTTTGGTTTCGGTTTTGTATAAGTCGAGATTGGATACCGGGAAGCGTTTATACAGGCCCAAACGGGTCAGTACTTTAAAACTTGTGTCCACCATTTCTTCAGTTCCGCCAACCAGTATATTGTCGGCTTCCTGTTCTTTCAACAACATGATCGCATCGAACAGCGCACTCTCGAACGACACGCCTTTGTGTACAAAGGTGTTGTTATAACTGTGGCATTGCAGCATTAATGCTATCTGCGCGGCCACCGTGTTATGGGTTGACTGGATAAACGATGTTGGCGGCAGCATCTCTTCCTGAAACTCGATGATGCGGGTGAGGAAAGTCACGGTATCTTCCATACAGCCAAAGGCCGTACCGGTGATGATGGCTCCGGGCATCTCTGCGTCCCCCTGTATAAGGCACTCTTTGGCTGTAGCAACTCCCATCTTGATCACATGGCTCATACGCCGTATCTGTTTGGGGTCGATGTATTGCTTATAGTCGGGCTCAATGGTAGTTAAACGCGTACCGGTGTACTCTACTACATCCTGAAAAAAAGGCTGGTTGCCAAAAGTGTTTTGGGCGGATATGCAGGCCGATGAGCGGATATAAACTTTCATGATACTAAACGGCTGAAAATATTAATGATGTACAATTACCGCCAAAGCCAAACGAATTTGACATAACGTGCTCTACTGGCTGGTTGGTTAAAAATTCCTTTTCCGGCTCGAATGGCAATTCATTCATGCGGGTTTCAAAACGCAGGTTTGGATAGATGATCTTATGTTTGATGGCCAGTGCAGAAAATACCGCCTCGACCCCGCCGCTGGCACCGAGTGTATGGCCGGTAAAAGATTTTGTGGAACTCATAGGCGGGTATACCGGATCGAAAAGCCTTTTAATGGCTGTCCCTTCCGCACTGTCGTTGTTCGGCGTGCCCGTACCGTGCAGATTGATGTAACTGATATCCGATGGTTTTAGCCCACTCATTTTTAACGCGCCTTGCATAGCCATAAATGAGCCTGTTCCATCGGGCGAAGATGCGGTTTGATGGAAAGCGTCGTTGCTGTTGTTATAGCCGCTCAGCGCACAGTACATGGGCTTGTGGAGCATACTGGCAACCTTGCCGGATACTAACACTACATAACCCGCGCCTTCCCCTAAATTCAGGCCCTTACGATTCTCATCAAAAGGTTTGCAAAAGGCATCATCCAATATCATCAGGGTATTAAAACCGTTCAGCGTAAACTTGGTGAGCGCATCGGCACCGCCGGCTATCACCACATCCAGCACATCATTCTTTATTAGGCGGGCACCGTAGAATATAGCATTTGCCGATGATGAACATGCGGTGCTGATGGTGGTCATAAAATCAGTTATGCCGAGTTTATCCGCTACGCTTTCCGTCATGCTGCCACATTCGTGGTCGTACACGTTTTTTAGCTTACCCTTGTTGTTATCCTTCAAAAATTCAACAAAAAACTCCTCGCTCCTGTCCATCCCGCCAACGGTATTGGCAGATACCATACCCACACGCAGGTTTTCAAGGTTGGTTATGGCGGCATCGTTTAAAGCTTCCCGGGCTGCGGCCAAACTTAACAATGCTGTGCGGCTGTTATGCTCGGTTAGTCCTGTTAACGCTATTAACTCATTATTGCTAAGCTTCACCTCGGCTACGGGTAGTTTGCCACTGTGGATGGTATCCATCATGGTAATATCGCCCATACCCGCGTGCCCATTTTTAAAGGCCTCAAGATGTTCGGTAACATTATTCCCGATAGCGGAAATAACACCCAAGCCTGCAATATAAACTGTTCTATCCGTGCTCAATCTCTATTATTATTGAAAATGTTATTCAAATTCTCCGCCGAAAATACGATGCTTTTGTCATTGTTCTTCTTTTCGATCAAATATAATGCGGCTTTGTATTCTTCTCCTAAAACATCTACCCATCCGCAAATGCAAGCTTCTAAAATATCCTGGTCCATCAAGTAGTTCACCTGCCTGTAAATAAATGCCGCGTCAAATTCATTCTGTATAAAAAAACAATGCTCGCCTTTAAAACCGTGGCGGATGCAGATCTCGCCGATCACGATATTAGGCAAGGTATATACGAATACCGAAGGGCTGCGGACTTCGATATCACTACGATGAAACTTCAGGTCGTTATCCAGGCTCGAATTGGCATTAGCCAGCACCAGGCCCACTTCTTCCGCTTTATAGCGCTCCTTTACCAAAGTATCCTGTAACAGTATTTCGGCAGCCAGCCAGCCCAGTTTGCTTAAGTTATCCATTTTATGAAATTTGGGATAACCCGGATCAAGGCTCTGGTATACCGATAGCAATAGTTCAGACAAAGTGCATCCCGGTTTTTCCAATACCGTTTGCCCGTCTTTACGCACAACACCATTGCTGATGGTACAACTACCGGTTATAAATTTATCTTCAGGTAAAGCGTTCGTGTTCAAGTTTTCAAAAGTATCTATCATTTGCCAAATATCACAGCCGCGTTGCAGCCGCCAAAACCCGACGCGGTTTTTAAAAAGGTATCGGTAGTGGTTGGTGTTGGCGTTACACATACATTTACTTCGTTGGTAACCCCATTTTCTTCATAATGGTGTGTGCGCAAGATCAAACCTTGTTTTAACGATTGTATTGATACGATACTTTCTATCAAACCCGCCGCTCCCAGGGTATGCCCGTAATTGGGTTTTAAACTATTTAAGGGTACCTGTTGCAACCCGGCAATGGTAATGGCGGCGGCTTCCATCTCGTCATTATACGAAGTTGCCGTGCCATGTGCGGAAATGAAACCGATATCCGACGTGCTTTTACCTGCATCGTACAAAGTTTTTGAAATGGCGTGCGCCAGTTCTGCACCTGTGCGTGAGGGAGCCGAGATATGGTTGGCATCGTTGCTCACTGAGCCGGCTAATACTTTTACGTTACTGCTATATTTTTGATTACTTGAAAGAATGATTGTCCCGGCACCTTCGCCAAGGTTCAGCCCATTGCGATTGATATCAAATGGCTTACAAACATCGTTACTTAATGCCTGGAACGATTGGAAGCCCGAAACAATAAACCGGGATATCACATCTGCTCCGGCTACAACGGCGGTTTCATATTCGCCTGCGCGCAGTAAACGCATTCCTGTTATAATGCCCACAACGCCCGAAATACATGCATTTGAAATAATGATGGGCTCATTCACAAAGCCAAAATGAGCGGCTATTAACCTGGCTGAAGCCGATAGCGATACCCGTTCATATAATTCAGGATGCTCATCTTCGGTTTCCAATAGGCCGACGTTTCCTTTAGTTGTGGATAAGATGAAAACTGTTTTTGGATCAAACGGGTCAATACCTCCTTGTTTTATCGCGTCATCAACGGAGGCGATAAGCAAACGTTCAAAGCGGCTGTATTTTGCTTCCTTATCAGGATAGAAAAGCTCGTTATCATTAAATAATGAAGCAAAAAAGGGTTCGAAAGATAATGACTGATTGTTATGCAGCTTTACGGTGGTTTCGCCTGCTTTTAATGCTGCGAAGTTTTGGTAAGTGGTTTTGCCTAAGGGCGATGTAATGTTATCAGCAACCACATATACGTCAGGAATTTTATTTTTCGTAAAACTATCCATTACCTGTAAATACTTTCATTTCGCAGCTGGCTATTAATTTGCTGTTTAACCAAACCTTACCCGCGATAATGGTAACATTGAATACCTCGTCTTGTTTAATAACTTCTGTTATCAGTTCGTTATTTATTTCAGGCAGCTCAAAAACTTCAAAATTGTTTACGCTTCCTATGTAGCCGTTTTCAATTGCTGCTTTTTCAACACTTGCTTTATACCCGGCCTTTAGCGCTGCCGTTTGCGCTATGTTTTCCATCAAACCGGCTTCCTGAAAGATGCCGTTTTTTACAAATACATTATCGGCAGGTATAACAAAGCTACTTCGCGTTGTGGTTTCATCGGCAAACAATAACTTTCCTATCATCACAAAAGGGTGCTTTTGTGGGATAAGTTGGGTAATATCATCAATAGGAAAATCCATCTGTCAGGAATATAAACCACCATTTACAGATAGTACCTGCCCGGTAATGTACGATGCACCCGGTGCTGCCAGCATCGCTACAGCATATGCCACTTCTTCGACGCTACCGAAACGTTTAACAGGTATGAGTGAGCGCAGCTCTTTTTCGTCAAGTTCGGCGGTCATATCTGTTTTGATAAAACCGGGAGCAACGGCGTTTACAGTGATTCCCTGGCGGCCAATTTCCTGCGCCAAAGCTTTGGTAGCACCAATAACACCTGCCTTAGCAGCCGAATAATTGGTTTGTCCCGCCAGGCCTTTTAATCCCGACAAGGAAACCACGTTCACAATCCGGCCGTACTTCTGACTAAGCATATCATTCAGTACCAGGCGTGTCACATGGAAAAAGCTGTCGAGATTGGTTTTCAATACATTATCCCACTGTTCATCGGCCATCCAGGCCATTAAACTATCATCGCGTATACCGGCATTGTTCACCAGCACTTCAATGTGCTTCTCTTCGTTATTGGCTATCCAGCTACCAAGTATTTCTTTTATATTGTCTTTATCAGCGATATCAAATTGAAGCAGTTCGCCATCGCTGCCGGCTTGCCTAACCAGCGCGAGTGTATTTTCAGCTTCGGTGGTATTGTTTTTATAATTTATAAGTACGTAATAACCCATGCCAGCCATTTTTGTACAAACAGCCTTGCCAATGCCTCTTGATCCGCCGGTTACTAATGCGCATTTCATTTGGTAAAAGCGTTTATGCGTTCGTTGCTCTGTAAAAACTCTTTAATGCAGGCCAGGTCCTTATATTTTGGCTGGTCCTCCACAAATTTCGGGAATATCTTCCTCACCTCAGTATATAAGGCTTTTGATGTGGAAGAAAGCCTGTCATGGCAATCCAAATAATCTATCGCCTGCAATATGGTCATCAAGTGGATACCCAATACCTCAAATGAATTATCTATAACTCGCCGGGTCATCAAAGCGGCATTGCAACCCATGCTTACAATATCCTGGTTGTCATTGTTGTTCGGGATGCTGTGCACATACATTGGGAAAGAAAGCGTTTGATTTTCGGCGACGGTTGATGTTGCCGTGAACTGCATACCCTGCATCCCAAAATTAAAGCCCAAAACTCCCAGGTTTAAAAACGGCGGGAATTTCTGGTTCAAATTGCGGTTAAGCAGGTAATTCAATTGCCTTTCGGCAAGCATGGAAAGTTTGGTAACGGTTATCTTTAATTTGTCCATTTCCAGCGATACATAGTCGCCGTGGAAATTACCGCCGTGAAAAATATTTTGGTTCAGATGGTCGATCACCGGGTTATCGTTCACTGAGTTCAGCTCGTTCACCACAACTTCTTCCGCTTGTTTAATGGTATCAAATATCGGCCCCAATACCTGTGTTACGCAACGCAGCGAATAGTATTCCTGCACTTTATCTTCAAATACTTCCTGGTCCAGATTGGCCGGGTTATACAGATGCTCCGATCGGTCGCGTATCATTTTGCTGTCCTGCAATATATCGCGCATTATAGCGGCTATTTTATTCTGGCCTTTGTGATGCTTCACCGCGTTCAGTTCCTGCGAGTAATGATCATCAAATGCCTCCACAACTTCGTTGATCATAGCAGAGAACAACAGTTCCCAGTTCAATAATTTTTGCGCCTGTATGATATTGATCATGCCGATACCCGTCATGGCCGAGGTACCGTTGATGATGGCCAGTCCTTCGCGGATGTGAATAGACAGGGGTTTTATATTGAATTTTTCAAATATCTCTTTGGTAGGATAGATCTCTTCATCGTAGATGACTTCACCTTCGCCAATCAATACCAGGCCCAAATGCGCTAATTGTACCAGGTCGCCGCTGGCCCCTACTCCGCCGTGCTCGTAAATACAAGGTGCTATATCTAAGTTGATGAGTATCTTCAACAGCTCCACCACGTCGGTATGCACACCCGAATAAGCTTGCATAAAGCTATTCAAGCGCGCTATCATCAATGCTTTTGATAATATCGGGTCCATCAGTTTACCGCTGCCCGATGAGTGGCTGCGGATAAGGTTGTATTGTAATTGCAGGATGTTCTCTTCGGTCACCTTGTATTGTGCCATTGGCCCAAAACCGGTATTGATACCGTAGATAAGTTTATGCGATGAGAACTGCTTTAAAAATTCAAAATTAGTGTTCACCTTTTTTAAAGCGACATCATCTAAAGCGATCTTTTTATGTTTAAATACCAGGTCCGAAAAGTCGTTAAGCGAAAGGGCATTTTGTCCAACAAGTATCATGGGCAAATTTTGTTCTATCAATTGTAAATATCAGCTAAAGTATAAAATAAATACAGAATAGGGATAAACTAAACAACGCTAAACCCTTTTATCAATGAATTTAACGGGTTTCCGGCTGGCCTCTTTGAACTGCATTTTTTGTATCTCTTCAAGTGTAACATATTTAATGAGCGGGCTTACCCTTAGCCTTGCCTGCAGGTATGCGCGAATGCGATGATCGCATTCCTCGCTATTATCCACAGGTACCAAATAAAGCAATACCTGGTCGAGCCCTACTTCGTTCGATGATACTTCGGTAACAAAATCCAATATCTCATCGCGCTCGTTCAGCAGGTCGAAAAGTGCGGGCGGATAAAGCGTAGTACCTTTAAACTTGATCATTTGTTTTTTGCGGCCAATAATTGGCGATAGGCGCAGGCTGATACGTCCGCATGTGCAGGGCTCATCAAAATACATGCAGATGTCGCCGGTTTTGTAACGCAACAGGGGCATGCCTTCTACACCAAGGGTAGTAATAGTAACCTCGCCGGGAGTGTTGGCACCAACAGGTTTGTTATCATCGTCCAGCAGCTCTACAATGAGTAATTCGGGTTGATGATGGCCGCCTTTGCCTTCGCCGCATTCAGTAAAGGCGGTTTGCATTTCGGTACTGGCATAGGTAGAATAGAGTTTGATATCCCAAGCCTCGGTTATCTTCTTGCCTAAAATATTGAGGCTAAAATCTGTGTTCCTGATGTTCTCGCCAATGCAAATTGCTTTTTTAACCGAAGTTTGATTAACATCGATGCCGTTATCGGCTGCAAATTGGATCAGTTTCAGGATAAACGAAGGAACGCCAATAATGGTAGTTGGTTTGATGCGTTTGATGGTTTCCCATTGCAATGCCGGGACGCCCGGCCCCAGCCTTACCATTCCGGCGCCTAACTTCCGGATGCCCGAATAGTAGGCTATACCGGCCATAAACTGCCTGTCGAGCGTGAGCATCAGTTGATAAATATCCTGTTTACTACCATCTGCGCAAACAAAAGAATTGTATTCGTTCAGGGCAAGCCGTGTCAGGTCATTCTCAGTCAAAGCAATAGTGACTGGGTTGCCTAACGTGCCTGAGGTTGACATGTATTCGATAATATCTGTTGGCGGAATACACAAAAAGTCGTCGTTATATGCCTGGAGATCGTCCTTCGTGGTAACCGGGAGAAGATGTAAATCAGTAACCGACTTTATGTCATTTACATTAATATGATTATCCCGAAATAGTTTTTGATAAAAAGGTGAACGTTCAGAAATATAGGCGAGCAAGCTTTTTAATTTAACATCCTGCATTAAACTCGTTTTGTTTGTACTATTATGTGTGATATTCATTAAATCGTATGTCGGTTAACCAATCCAAATCTACTCAAAAAACCAATGTCGGGCGTTGTAAATATCTTAAACCGGTTTATCTTAGGTAATTGAAACAAACCATTTGCACTATTGTAACGTACCTTAGTTATGCAATTAAAACAACAGCTATTAGCCATCTTAATATGGTGTTTAACTTTATCCGGTTTTGCTCAAAATGCTAAACCCGTAAGGTATAAGGATCTTGTTTTTACCGATGTTAGCATAACCAAAGATCAAAGCTACGCTCCCGGTCAAACCAAAAAGGAAAAAAAGGCTCATTTGTTTGACTTATATCAACCCGCCAACGACGATGCTATTGCCCGGCCACTTATTATATGGATGCATGGCGGCGGCTTTATATTTGGAACAAAGGAAGATAAAGGCATGCAATTATGGAGCGAAACCTTTGCTAAACGCGGTTATGTGTGCGCCTCAATAAGTTATAGCCTGACCAACCATAATCTGTTGTTGAAATTTGATGCGTTAACCAAAGCAACCTATTTTGCCGTGCAGGATGCTCATGCGGCAGTGGCATATTTTAAAAAGAATTATAAGCAGTACAACATTGACCCTGATAAAATAATTTTAGGCGGAAACTCCGCCGGGGGGATGATGGCACTACAGGCCGCGTATTGCAGCAACGCGAAACTGGCTAAATTTGTTGGCTTGCCAGATACTGCGGCCGGTGCAAAAATAACCTCACTCCCCAAAATTGCAGGTGTGATCAGCTACTGGGGTGGTATTTTTGATCTGGACTGGCTGAAAGATGCACAGGTACCGATCATGTGCGTACACGGCGATAAGGATGGTATTGTACCGCTAACACATAAAGACGCTCCGTTATATGGAAGTCAGTCTATTCATGAAAGAGCAGATGTACTGAAAATACCCAACGACTTTAAAGTGTTCAAAGGTTATTCGCATGAATTACAGAAACACTTTAACCCGGTATTTGGAGTGAGCAACGCCACTAAGGAACGCTGGCTGCAGGCAGGTCAATATACTGCAGATTTCCTGTACGCCAATGTTATCAATTAGCATTTAAAACATTATGTTTACGTTTTAGTTATAGAGGTGTACATAACAGAAGAATATGAAAGTTTTACGTTTTTACATGATCATTGCGATACTGACGGTTGGCTTCGCGTCCGCAGAGGTATCCACAACATCAGCCGGCCCCGCATTGGCGCCTATGCAACGCAGACCGCCACCACCACCCGATCCGTTACACATTATAAAAAGACACCCGCGCCCGCCTGCAAGGCGTCGCCCTGCGCGCTTGCATATTAAGCTGCCTCATATTAAACTGCCACCACATCCGAAGGGCCCACCACCACATCCATAAGTAAGGGCTTGATTTTTAAAAATCTCAAGGAAAGAAGTAAGGACAAGGGCAGATGAGTTTCTGATTAAATTAGATTGACCATTTACGTGGCATCTTTCTTTGAGTATCTGGTGTATGTTTTGGCTAACTCACGGCAACAAAAAAGCCTGTAAATATATAATTTACAGGCTTTTTTTATTTGACTATTTAAT
>Ga0207690_10000776_pt1 | contig 20682 bp, 12 predicted proteins | sample KBSC23metaG_FD_184315 | JGI IMG/M metagenome (GOLD analysis project Ga0207690, IMG submission 184315) | Corn rhizosphere microbial communities from Kellogg Biological Station, Michigan, USA - KBS C2-3 metaG (SPAdes) (version 2) | ecosystem: Host-associated > Plants > Roots > Rhizosphere > Soil ...
GTGCCCACGGTCATCGGCCTGCTGCTCCTGGTCGCTGGATCGGTCGCGCTGGTGGCACGCCGCCGCCGGACCGCCTGACGACGAGACAACGCCCTCGTCGACGCGGGGTCGGCTGAGCCGGGTCAGGCGATGCGGCTGCCCGCTGCCAACCGGCCGGACGGGGCCCGGGTGAGCCGTCCCGCACCGAGCAACAGGGCCGCGGCCAGCGCCAGTTGCAGCAGCAGCCCCACGAACCAGCTCGGGACGGTCCGGTCGATGATCTCGTGCGGAGTCGGGCTGGTGTACGGCTTGGTCGAGCCGCAATCGTCGTAGACGTAGCTCTTCGGGTCGACCGGGAGCTGCGCGCTGCGCACCCCGAGCTTGATGAGGCCGAACAGATCGTCGGTAACGCTCGAGTCCTCGTCATGGGTGGGCACCGCGTCGGCGAGCACGACGTACGGGTTGGCGGCCAGGATCCACCACACCCGGTCGAACCCGGGCGCCGTCGTGGAGTAGCTCGCCTGGGTTTGACAGGTGCCCGATCCGTCGTCGTACGACGCGGCAGGAACCACGATGCGGTGCTGCAGCACGACACCGCCGAGGGTGAATGCGATCAGGGTCCCGACGCTCAGAGCGGCGACGATCAGATAGGTCACCACCACCGAAAACAGCGGGCGGCGGATGATGCCCGACAGCCCTACCCCGATCGCCGAGACCACCCCGAGCTCGACCGCCAGCACGAGCAGTGATACCCCGATGGTCGCCCCTGCCACCCCACCGAGGATCTGCGCCACCAGCAGGAAGGGCACTGCGACGCCCAAGAAGGCGAGTGACGTCAGCCACGCCGCCAGGAACTTGCCGAGCACGAGCTGCCCCGTCGAGATGAGGGTGACCTGAGTGGTCGCCAGCGTGCCCGACTCGCGGTCTCCGTTGATCGCGTTGCCGCTGAGCGCCGGGGCTACCAGGGTGCCGAGCAGCAGCACGAAGTAGATGATCGTCGAGAAGATCGGTGCCCCGGCGTTGGCGCTGGCGCCACTCGCCTGGGCCGTCAGGCCGAAGGTGATCGCGAGCAGCACGGTCACGATCAGCAGCAGCAGCACGAAAACGCCCAGTAGCACATACCAGGCGACGCCGCGCACCCGCTGCCGCAGCTCGATGGCCGCGATCAGCCACAGCCCCCGCCAGAAGCCGATCACCGGTTGCCTCCGAGGTCGAGGAAGGTCTGTTCCAGATCGCCGACCGAGGGCGCGAATGCCGATACGGGAACCTTCGCGGCGACCAGACGACCGAGCAGCGCAGCGGCCTCGGCTTCGCCGGGCAGCATCACGACCGACTCGGCGGGGTCGACGCCTGGCTGGGTTGCCAGCGACTCGCGGGCGAGAGCCGTCGAGAGGGCGGCGGGGTCTAGCGTCCGGATTCGCCATCCCCTGGACTGCGATCGAGCGGCGGCGAGGCGCGCTCCATCGACGGTCGCGCCGGCCTCGAGGAAGACCGCGTCATCGGCCACCTCCTCGAGCTCGGCGAGCACATGGCTGGCGATCAGGATCGTGCGCCCCTCGCTCGCGAGTCGCCGGAGAAGTTCACGCAGCGCGACCCGGGCGCCCGGGTCGAGTCCGGCGGCCGGTTCGTCGAGCAGCAGCACGCTCGGATCGTGCACGAGCGAGCGCGCCAGGCTGAGCCGCTGCTTCTGGCCGCGACTGAGCACGCGGGTGGGTTGGTCGGCGAGCTCCCCCAGGTTCACGGTGCCGATGAGTTCGACGGCACGCGCCGACGCCGCAGCCTTCGTCATCCCGTAGAGCCGTCCGGTCAGCTCGAGGGTGGAGCGCACGCTCAGGGCGGCCCACGATCCGAGCACATCGGGCATCCAACCCATCACCGCACGAACCGATCGAGGATCGGTGACCGGGTCGAGCCCGTCGATGCGGATGGTGCCACGATCGGGCACCAGCAGCGATGCCAACATCAGCAGCAGCGTGGTCTTGCCCGAGCCGTTCGGGCCGACCAGAGCGGTGACCCGGCCGGCGACGGCCTCGAAGGTGACGTCGCGCACCGCGTCCACGCTTCCGAACGAGCGGGCGAGGCCGGAGACGGCGATCCCGCGAACCGGTTTCTGCTCGCTCATGGCGCGACCCTAGCATTCGCCGAGAAGTCGTCAGGGATCGCGGCGCGACCGGTCGGCGCGGGCGTGCGCCAGACTGGAACCATGGCAACGCAGGTGAACCCTCCGCGGGGCATGCGCGACTTCCTCCCGGTTGAGAAGGCGCGCCGCGAGATGCTGCTGTCGGTGATCCGCCGCAGTTTCCGCGCGCACGGCTTCGACGAGATCGAGACGCCCGTGATGGAAGACAGCGACCGGCTGCACGCGGGCCTGGGCGGCGACAACGAGAAGCTCGCGTTCGGCGTGCTGAAGCGCGGGCTCACCCACGACGATCTGCAGGCTGCCGACGACCCGCTCGACCTGGTCGACCTCGGCCTGCGCTTCGACCTGACCGTGCCGCTCGCCCGTTTCTATGCGACGCACCGGGCCGAGCTGCCGACCGTGTTCCGGGCCATCCAGATGGCGCCGGTCTGGCGGGCCGAGCGCCCGCAGAAGGGCCGCTACCGGCAGTTCGTGCAATGCGACATCGACATCATCGGGGAGCCGGGCATCCAGGCCGAAGCGGAATTGCTGGTCGCCACGCTCGCGACGGTCGATGCGCTGGGGCTGCGCGACAGCGTCATCCGGATCAATGATCGCCGCCTGCTGACCGGCATGCTCGACGCGCTCGGCTTCGCCGCGGGGGAGCGGGATGCCGTGCTCATCACGGTCGACAAGCTCGACAAGATCGGCCAGGACGGTGTCGTCGCCGAACTCCGCGAACGCGGGGTTACGCCGGCTGCCGTGGACGCCCTCGAATCCTTCTTCCGCCGCCCGATGACCATGGAGTACCTGCCGTTCGGCGACCGGGCGATCCGACGAGCGCTTCCGGAGGGAGCCGACGAGGCCGTGATCGCCGAGCTCGCGGCTTTGGGCGACGCCGTCCGGGCCGCCCGACGCCGTCCCGATGTCGGAGCCGAAGAGCTCGAGATGCAGTCCGTACTGCTCGAGTTCGATCCCTTCCTGGTGCGTGGCATGGGCTACTACACCGGTCCGATCTTCGAGCTGGCGCACCCGAGCGTGCCGTACTCGCTGGGCGGAGGCGGCCGCTACGACGGGATGATCGGCCGCTTCCTCGGCACCGACATGCCCGCGACCGGCTTCTCGCTGGGCTTCGAGCGCCTGGTCGACCTGCTCGAGATGGATGCCGAAGACGGCGCCCCCGCGACCGCCCTGCTCTACGACGACGACGTGCCGCTCGCGACGCTGCTCACGCTCAAGACCGAGCTGCTCGCCGGTGGGGGCCGCGTGCGCCTGGTCGCCCGCCCGAAGAACACCAAGAGCCTGCTCGAGGCGCTGGATGCCGAGGGATTCACCCGCTTCGCGTTCGTCGACGCTCGGGTCGACGGCGTAGCCGGCCTCGAGTTGCGCCCGCTCGGATCGCGGCCGGGCGCCTGACCGCACCCCACTAGAATTTCGATCACACCACCACGCTGTTCTGAACCGTTCTGAAGGAGACCCCATGTCGGCCATCGAGGCAGTCGGCGCCCGCGAAATCCTGGATTCCCGGGGCAACCCCACGGTCGAGGTCGAGGTGCTGCTCGAAGACGGAACGGTGTCGCGCGCTGCGGTGCCGTCCGGCGCATCCACCGGGGCCTTCGAGGCCTACGAACTGCGCGACGGCGACAAGGGCCGCTACCTCGGCAAGGGCGTGCTGAAGGCGGTCGACAGCGTGCTCGACGTCCTCGGCCCGGCGGTCGAGGGCTTCGAGGCGAGCGATCAGCGACTGGTGGATGCCGAACTCATCGCCGCGGACGGTACAGACAACAAGTCCAAGCTCGGCGCCAACGCGATCCTCGGCGTCTCGCTCGCCGTGGCGCGGGCCGCGGCCGACTCGGCCGACCTGCCGCTGTTCCGCTACCTGGGCGGACCGAACGCGCACACTCTGCCCGTGCCGCTGATGAACATCATCAACGGTGGTGCGCATGCCGACAATGGAATCGACGCGCAGGAGTTCATGATCCTGCCGATCGGCGCCGAGAGCTTCGCCGAGGCGCTGCGCTGGGGTGCCGAGACCTACCACGCGCTCAAGGCCGACCTCCACAAGAAGGGCTTCTCGACCGGCCTCGGTGACGAGGGCGGCTTCGCGCCCGACCTGAAGTCTGCGCGGGAGGCGCTCGACTTCATCGTGGAGTCGATCGGCCAGGCCGGCTTCGAGGTCGGCAAGGACATCGCCCTCGGCATGGATGTCGCATCCACCGAGTTCTTCACGGACGGCGTCTACAAGTACGAGGGCAAGGACTACAACTCGGCCGAGCTCACCGCGTACTTCGAGGGTCTGGTCGCCGACTACCCGCTGATCACGATCGAAGACCCGTTGGCCGAAGACGACTGGGACGGCTACGTCGCGCTGACCGAGTCGCTCGGCTCGAAGATCCAGATCGTGGGCGATGACCTGTTCGTGACCAACCCGACCCGCCTGCAGAAGGGGCTCGATCTGGGCGCCGCGAACTCGATCCTGGTCAAGGTCAACCAGATCGGCACGCTCACCGAGACCCTGGATGCCGTGGCCAAGGCCCAGCGCCACGGCTACACGGCGATCCTGTCGCACCGTTCGGGCGAGACCGAGGACACCACGATCGCCGACCTGGCGGTCGCCGTGGACGGCGGCCAGATCAAGACCGGCGCCCCGGCTCGCTCGGAGCGCGTCGCCAAGTACAACCAGCTGCTGCGCATCGAAGAGGAACTGGGCGAGGCCGCGGTCTACGCCGGTCGGAGCGCGTTCCCGCGGCACTCTGCTAGTTAGCGCGCCGCCGCTCCTGCGGCGCGCAGTGCGCGGAACGGCTACGAGCGCGGTCGCAGCCGTACCGCGGGTTGCTCAACGCGCGTCGACCTGACTCAATCGCGCGGCCCGACTCGCGTGAGTCGAGGAGTGCGTCAGCCGCTGCGGGGGTGCCGCCATTTCTCATTTCACTTCGCGCTCAATTCAGCGCGAAGTGAAATGGCGATTGAGGGGTCTCACCCGCGGGGTGCGTCGACCGCCCCGCCCGAGCCGCTCGCCGACTCGGCGCGCGCGCCCGTTCGCGCTACCCCGCGTCGATCGCCGCGACGATCTGCTGCGCGACCTCGGGGTCGACGGGGTAGCTGAACGCGAAGGCCAGCCGCGTCGCGATGCCGGTGAAGCGCGAGCGCAGCTGCGCGGCGACCTCGGCCGGTGAGCCGACCGCGCTGAACTCGGCGAGCATCTCGTCGGTGATCAGCTCGGTCATCGCATCCCATTCGCCGCGGCGGGAGCCGGCGTTGAGCTGTTCGGCCACTCCACCCCAGCCGTGGAGCTCGAGCACACTCGCGTAGGCGGGCGTGCTGCCGTAGAAGGCGATCTGCTTCTTGGTGGCGCGGATCGCGGCATCCAGTTCTGACGGCGACGTCCCGACCGCGACGAACGCGGGCAGGCTGACGTCGAACGCGGAGGCGTCGCGTCCCGCCTTCTCCAGCCCGCGGTGCAGGGCGGGCAGGCTGACCTCGCGAAGGAACAGCGGCGTCGTGAAGGTGTGAGCGAGCCAGCCGTCGGCGACCTCGCCGGCCACTTCAGTCATCAGCGGGCCGACACCGGCGATGGCGATCCGCGGGGCGCCGTGCGGGTTCGGCCCCGGCGCGAACATCGGCGTCATCAGGCTGTGCTGGTAGAACTCGCCGCGGTAGTCGAGCTTCTCGCCGGTCTGCCAGGCGTGCTGGATCGCGCGCACCGCGAGCACGAAGTCGCGCATCCGGGCTGCGGGCGACGACCACGGCATCGAGAATCGGCGTTCGATGTGCGGCTTGATCTGCGATCCGAGTCCGAGCGTGAACCGCCCACTCGAGAGCAGCTGCAGATCATTGGCCGTCTCGGCCACCGACATCGGGTTGCGGGCAAAGGCGACCGCGATCGAGGTGCCGAGCTCGATGCGCGTCGTGCTGCGCGCCGCGACCGCGATCGAGATGAACGGGTCGTGTTGCAGCTCGGTCGCGCCGATGCCGTCGTATCCGTCCGCCTCGGCGCGCACGGCGGTCGCTTCGAACTCGACCGGGCCGTCGTGCACGTCGCCCGCGGTCTCGAGGGCGAACGGGCGGTTCGGGTGGCTCAGGTGAGCGGCGGGCGCAGACGGCGGTGTCATGGCTCCAGGCTACGGCGAGAATCTCGCCTACCCTGAATCCATGGCGAGCAGAACGCAGCGGCAGAAGACCGTCAAGGTCCCCGTCGCCATGCCCGAGGAGTCGCGACCCGCCGCCTGGCTGCGCAGCTTCCGTCTCTCGGGTTTCGCCCTCTCGCTGCTGCTGCTGATCGTCGCGGCGCTCGTCGTGCTCGCACCCGGGCTCAAGACGCTGGTCGAGCAGCGGCAGCAGATCGCCGAACTGCAGACCGAGCTCGACCAGGCCCAGGGCGCCGTGAAGAACCTGAAGGGCGAGGTCGACCGCTGGAAGGATCCGGCCTACATCGAGTCGCAGGCGCGCAACCGGCTCTACTACGTGTTCCCCGGCGACATCAGCTACCTCGTGATCGGCGAGGGCAGCGGCACCACGACCGCAGACGGCCAACCGATCAGCGACCAGATCCAGACCACCAAGGTCGACTGGATGCGCTCCCTGCTCTCGTCGATCTACACCGCCGGCCTCACCGAGCAGACCCCGAGCCAACTGCAGGCGCCGACGCAGGGCAGCGGAGGCGCACCGGCGCCGACCCCGACGCCCACCGCGTCCGCGACTCCGGGAGCCGGCGGATGACGCGCCCGCCCTTCGATCCGCCCCGGGACATCGACGTGGCGGTGGTCACCTCACAGCTGGGCCGGCCCGCGCGGGGCGTCGTGGGGATCGCGGCGCGCTGCATCTGCGGCAACCCCACCGTCGTGGCCACCGCTCCGCGCCTGGATGACGGAACGCCCTTCCCCACGCTCTACTACCTGAGCCATCCGGCGGCGACCTCCGCGGTCTCGACACTCGAGGCGACCGGCGTGATGGCCGAGCTCAGCGAACTGCTGGTCGACGAGGCCGGCGCGCCGACCGAGTTGGGCCGGGCATACCGGGCGGCGCATGACAGCTATCTGGCCGACCGCGAGAGCCTCGAGGTCGTCGAAGAGATCGCCGGATACTCGGCCGGCGGCATGCCCGATCGCATCAAGTGCCTGCATGCGCTCGTCGCGCACGCGCTGGCGGCCGGACCCGGGGTCAACCCGATCGGCGACCTCGCCCTGGCGCGCGCCGACTGGACACCGGACCGCTGCGAGTGCGCGCAACCGGGGCCCGGAGCCCCGGAGTGAGGCACCGAGCACTCGCGGTCGCCGCGGCCGCGGTGGCGGCAGTGCTGGCGGGGGCGCTGCTGGCTCCGGCGGGAGCGGCCGTCGGGGCGCCGCGTGCCACGGGCGACCTGGTGCGCAGCAAGGAGTACTGGCTCGACAGCTACGGCATCCGCTCGGCCTGGAGCGTCACCAAGGGCGCCGGCGTGACGATTGCGATCATCGACACCGGCGTCGACGGCTCGGTCGCCGAACTGCGCGGCGCGGTCACCGCGGGGGCCGACTTCTCGGGGGCCGGAACCGCGGGGGCTCCCGAGGGCGGGGACGGCGACGAGCACGGCACGATGGTCGCCTCACTCGCGGCCGGCCGCGGCACCGGCACCAATGCGGGAGTTCTCGGGGTCGCGCCCGCGGCATCCCTGATTTCGGCCTCGGTCGGGTTCGGAGCGAGCGACGAGAACTCCGACCAGGAGATCGCGGATGCCGTCACCTGGTCGGTCGACCACGGTGCGAAGGTGATCAACCTGTCCCTGACGCGCAACACGCTCGACTGGCCCGAGAGCTGGGACACGGCCTTTCTCTACGCCCAGGACCACGACGTGGTCGTGGTCGCCGCGGCGGGCAACCGCGGTAGCGGCACCGACGAGGTCGGCGCTCCGGCGACGATGCCCGGCGTGCTGGGTGTCGGCGGCGTCACGCAGAACGGCATCTCGAGCACCGATGCCTCGGCCCAGGGCATCACGCTCGGCGTCTCGGCGCCCAGCGAGAACCTGGTCGGGGTGATCCCGGGCGGCAGCTATGTGCTGTGGGACGGTACCAGCGGCGCCGCCCCGATCGTGGCGGGCGTGGTCGCCCTGGTGCGCGCGGCGCATCCCGAGCTGAACGCGGCCAACGTGATCAACCGGATCGTCGCGACCGCCCACGACAAGGGCGCCCCCGGCCCCGACGACCTCTACGGCTACGGACTGGTGGATGCGGCCGCCGCGGTTCGCACCGACGTCCCGGCCGTCACCGCGAACCCGCTGGGCGACCTGCACGAGTGGGTGCGTGTGAACCGTCGGGCGGTCGCCACACCGGCCCCCGCGGCATCCGGAGGAACCATCGTCGCGCCCGCCCCGGTGGCCGCCGCCCAGCCCGCCGACCCGGTCGGCACGCTGCTGCCGAGCCCCGTACTCTTGCAGGTGGTGGGACTGCCGGCGCTGGTGGTGCTGCTCATGCTGTTCGTGCTCGGCGGGCTGATCGCCGGGGCCGTGCTGCAGTTCAGGGGGCTGCGCGAGAGGGATCGCCGCACCCGGTAGATTGGTCCCGCCACTTTCCGAGCGAGGAGACCCTTCAACGTGCGCAAGATCCTGATCGTCGGCGGCGGCTACGCCGGTTTCTACACGGCGAAAAAGCTGGAGAAGTGGCTCCGACGGGGTGAGGCGCAGGTCACGTTGGTCGACCCGCTGCCGTACATGACGTACCAGCCGTTCCTGCCCGAGGTGGCCGCGGGATCCATCGAGCCGCGTCACGCGGTGATCGCGCACCGCAGGCACCTCAAGAAGACCCGCGTGATCACGGCCGCGGTCAGCAAGATCGACCACGCGTCGAAGACCGCCGAGATCACGCCGGCGGTCGGCGAGCCGTGGACCATCGACTACGACATCGTCGTGGTGACCGCGGGCGCCGTGTCGCGCACCTTCCCGATCCCGGGCGTCGCCGACCAGGCCGTCGGCCTGAAGAACATCGAAGAAGCGATGTGGATCCGCGACACGATGACCGACAACTTCGCCAAGGCGTCGAACCTGCCCCCCGGGCCGGAGCGCGACCGCCTGCTGACCACGGTCGTCGTCGGCGGCGGTTTCGCGGGCATCGAGGTCTTCGCCGAGCTGCGCAGCTTCGCCAGCTCGCTGGTGGGCAGCTACCACCAGCTGGAGATGGATGACACCCACTTCCACCTGATCGAGGCGCTCGGCCGCATCATGCCCGAGGTGTCGCTCAAGACCAGCCTCTGGGTGATCAAGGATCTCGAGCAGCGCGGCGCCCAGGTGCACCTGAACACCCAGCTCGCCAGCGCGGTCGACGGCAAGGTCGAGATGTCGGACGGCCAGACCTTCGAGTCCGACCTCATCATCTGGACCGCCGGCGTCATGGCCAATCCGGTGATCCGCAACACCGATCTGCCGATCGAAGAGCGTGGCCGCCTGCGGGTGCAGGCCGATCTGCGCGTCATCAACGATGACGGCGTGGTTCCGGATGCCTGGGGCGCCGGCGACGTCTGCGCCGTGCCCGACCTGACCGGCAACGGCGTCGGCGGATTCACCGTGCCCAACGCCCAGCACGCGGTGCGCCAGGGCAAGCTCATGGCGCGCAACCTGGTCGCCGATCTGCGGGGCGAGTCGCCGCGCGAGTACTTCCACAAGAACCTCGGTGCGGTGGCCGGCCTCGGCCTGTACGACGGCGTGTACCAGAACGGCCCGATCGCCGTGAAGGGACTCATCGCCTGGTTCATGCACCGCGGCTACCACGGCCTCGCGATCCCGTTCTGGGACCGCAAGATCCGCGTGTTCGGCAACTGGTTCCTGAACTTCTTCCTGCGCCGCGACCTGGTCGGCATCCCCGACCGCGACCAGCCGCGCGCGGCGTTCGACAAGTGGGCGGCGCGGCCGAAGGGATAGGCATGGCTGATGAAGCGGTCGGCGGGCCGAAGCAGGGGCCGCCGTCGTACTTCCCCTCGATCGAGGCCAAGTACGGTCGCTCGATCGCCGAGTGGCAGCAGATCATCGCGACGAGTCCGGCGGCCAAGCACATGGAGATCGTGAACTGGCTCAAGGCCGAGTACGGCATGGGCCACGGCCACGCCAACGCGCTCGTCGGCTGGACGCTCGCGGGAAACCGCGCGGTCTGATCCGCTCGTCGGGCTGGCTCGGCTAACGTGAGCCCCGAGCTCCCGTAGCCCAATCGGCAGAGGCAGGCGACTTAAAATCGCCTCAGTCTGGGTTCGAGTCCCAGCGGGAGCACTGCGCGGATCGACGGAGCCGTGACCCCCGAAATGGGGTGAACTACCCGGAACGAATCAAACCCAAAGTGGCTCGAGTGCGGGAGCTTCGCCGGTACGTTAGGCGGCAATCGCGATCATTCCTCGCGGCGTTGAGTCGTCTGTCCCGGAGGCGTGCTGTGCGAGGTTTTCGACCGCTTGTCTTGACTGGTTTTGGTCTGATCGCGAGCGTGGCTATCGCCCTGTCGGGAGCGGTTCCCGCTGAGGCGATCCCGGGTCCGATCGTTCCGTCACCGCCTGCAGAGCAGACGAGTTCGAGGCCGGCGACGGACGTGCCCCCATTGGCGTCGAAGCCGTTGCAGGCGTTCCTGGGGGCACCGCAGTCGACGGCGGTATTGAAGAACGATGCGATCGACACGTCGACGCCGCAGCCCAGTCGGGTGCCCACCGCGACTTTCGATCCAGCCAAGGCGACGTTGATCAGTCGGACAGAGCTGACCGACGAGTACGTCGACTCGGATGGGCGGCACTGGACGGTTGCTTCGCCCCAGCCCAAGAACGTGCTGGATGCTGCGGGCGAGTGGGTCCCCATCTCGACCACGATCGCGGCGGTGGCTGGTGGTGCCGCGAGGGTGGCGCTGCATCCTTTGGCGCCGGTGTTCGCGTCGACGGCCGACAGCTCGAAGCTGTTGCAGGTGAGCCGCCAGGGGCATACGGCGACGATGTCGTTAGAGGGGGCGGCCCCGGCGCCGTTGCAGCTGTCGAAGTCGTCGGCTTCCGAGGTTTCCTATTCGAATGCGTTGCCCGGTGCTGATCTGCACTATCAGGTCAGAGGTGTCTCCGTGAGCGAGCAGCTGGTGCTTGCGGCGTCGCCGCAGAGTGCGCCGGTGTACGACTGGCATCTGTCGGCTCCGGGGTTGACGTTGCAGGTCAACAAGTTCGGCGACAATGATCTGGTCGATTCGGCAGGAACGGTGATCTTCTCGATCCCTCAGCCGATCATGTGGGATTCGTCGGGGGTTGCGGAGCAGCAAGAGGATGCCTACGCGAACGTCGCGACGACGGTCACGCCAGATGGAGATGGGTTCCAGATCGAGCTCAAGCCGGATCTGGGTTGGTTGACTTCGAAGGATCGGGTCTACCCGGTTTCGGTGGATCCGGACATCAACCCGAGCGGGACGGACTTCCACGCGTACAACTCGAACGGCGCCACTCGCACTGACGGAGTGCTTGTGGGCAACTCGCGAATCGGTAGCGCCGATACCTATTGGCGGACGATTCTCACGTTTCCGTACTCGAGCATGGCCGGCAAGGAAATCGTCGGCGGATACGTCAAGTTCGCGTTCGGCCCTGAGGGAACGAGCACCGCTCAGCCCGGGTCGGTCAGCTGGGCCAACTGCATGGGGTACGGCTGCGTCTCCACGTTCCTGGGTCCATTCACCGTCGCGTCAGGGGCCGGGGGAACCGGCCAAACAGATCCCAATGGGTTTGCAGTTCCCAACGCATACGCCTATTGGTCGTCGATGAATGTGTGGGGCGCTTACGACATTGTTCGCGGCAACGAGGTTGCCGGTTCGTACACCTACAAATGGTTGTACTCGTCGCTGGACCTGGTCTATCAGGACTACCCGTCAGTGACCGGTTTGGTCACGCCGCCGTCGCCGGCGTCGGGGGCTGCTCAGGCGCCGATGAAGCCGACGTTCAAGGTGACCGCGTCGTCGTCGACGAGCTCGTATCAGTACAAGGTGTGGGACAACTCGGCCCTTTCGGGTGCACCAGTGTGGACGTCGCCGTGGTCGGGTCAGATTCAGCAGTTGCCGAGGACGTGGCCATCGACCTTGATCAGCGGGCATCAGTATTGGTGGAAGGCCTACGTCAAAGACCCGTATGACAACTACTTCGGCGGCTCGTGGGGTCAAGCCGTCTCCACCGTCCGGGCGAGTACGGGCACGTGGACGTTCACGGCGCAGACCCCGTCGCCGGCTCCGCCGGTGAGTTCGATGACCCCGGTGGACAAGTCTGTGCTGACGACGCTGACACCGACCTTGCAAGGCACCCCCGATCCAGCGGCCGAGCCGGGGACCAAGTATCAGTTCCGCATCACCACCGGCACCGACGGGGTCTCTGGTGTGGTGCTCACCTCACCGTGGTTGACGACACCGTCCTATCAGGTACCGGCGAGCATCCTGCAGGATGGCGGCTCGTACACCTGGTTGATGCTGACCGATGATCAGGTGGATCAGTGGGAATCCGACTGGTCTTTGCATTTCAAGATCAACTTGCGGATCGGTGCAGTGGGACCCTCGCCGGTCGACAGCGCGGGCCCGGCGACCGTGAACCTGGCCAACGGCAACCTCGCTCTGAACTTCGCCTCACCCACCATTGCGACCGCGGGGGGACCGATCGGGGAGTCGTTCTCGTACAACTCCGAGTCGGTGTCGATGGCCGGGTTGGTCGGGAAATACTACGACGCAACCGTCCCAGGAGGTGGCACACCCGATTGGTCCACGTTTGCGGGCAAACCGCTGATGCTGACCCGGGTTGACCCGGCGATCAGTTTCGACTGGCAGACCGGGGCTCCCGGGCCGGGGCTGCAGCCGGATGACTTCATGGTGCAGTGGGACGGTTTTCTCACCCTGCCGGCTGGCACCTACACCTTCGGTGTGGAACGCGATGACGGTGCGCGCGTGTGGGTCAACACCAGTCCGGTGTACAACGGGTGGTCGGCGGGAACGTCCGACACGTTCAACGTGGTGCAGGCCGGATCCTCGTTGAACTTGACCGGAGCACCGGTGCCGATTCACGTCGAGTACTACGAAGACAGCGGGGCTGCGGGTCTGAAACTGTTCGACAAGCTCGGCAGCGGGTCATGGGCCGCTATCGATCCGACCGCTTTCACCCGAACGACCGGAACGCTGCCAGCTGGCTGGGCGGCATCCACCGCCCTTGCCGGGGCCGCCGGTGCCTACGCCTCCGCGCAGATCACGGAGGGGGCGGTGATCCTGACCGACTCGACCGGTGGCACCCACAGCTATGCCAAGACCTCGGATGGCGGCTACAGCCCGCCGGCCGGCGAGTTCGGCACCGTCTCACTGGATGCGACCGGCAGGATCACCTTCACCGATGAGGGCGGGGAGGTATATCTCTTCGACTCCAGCGGTCACGTGCTGTCGGCAACGAACCCGACCGAACTGCTGCATCCGACCAGCCCGGTGATGACCTACCGCTCGGGCACACCGATGGTCGACGCGATCACCGACCGGCTCTCGACCGGCAGCAGCACGCCACGCAAAGTGACCTTCGCCTACGGCGGCGACCTCTATAGCCGATCGGGCCTGGGATTGACGGCCGCCGACTCTGACGTCACGAACTCCGCCTGCCCGCACTCGACCAGTTTCAGTGACGTGCCGACGGGCATGCTGTGCCGGATCGTGTACCCGGGGCATGTGGCCGGGTCTACCGACACCACTCGACTGTTCTACAACTCGAACCAACAGTTGGCTCGGATCGTGGACCCGGGCGGCGAGGTGACCGATTTCCAATACGATCCGTCGACCGGACTGCTCATCTCCGTGCGCAGCCCGCTCGCGACTGACTGGCTCGCCTACCACTCGACGGTGACCCCTTCGGCCAACCAGGAGTCAGACTTCACCTACGACCTCCAGGGCCGGGTCACCTCGGTCACGCTGCCGGCCCCCGATGGACTGACGGGCGCTGCTCGGCCGTCCAAGACCTACGTCTACCACGACGATGTCACCAGTGACGGGTCCGACGGCGAAACCTACGTCAACCAAGCTGGCTTGACCTCACCAACTGGTCACCTCGCCGATGTGGTGTTCAACAGCAGTTATCAGATGACGAGCGCCACCGACCAGATGGGCCTGATCAGTCAGCAGAAATGGTCAGGCACCGACCAACTGCTTCAGAGCATCGATTCGTCCGGCCACGAGTCCACCGCGATCTACGACCCGAACACCAGCCGACTCATCCAGAGGTACGGTCCCGCAGCAAGCTCGTGCTTCAACCCCGCCACCTATCTACCCAACGGCACCTGTGCGATGCCGCCAGCGCACTCCGCCACCAACTACGACGAACTCTTGAACGGGCTGAACTTCACCTGGTACAACAACCCGCAACTCGCCGGCGTTCCTGCGGGGTACTCGCTTGGTCTCCCGACCGTGTCGGACGAATCGGTGTCGAAAGACTGGGGTACCGGCAGTCCAGGAGTCACCGGGATCGGTGCCGACAACTTCTCGGCGCAAGCGACGGGCTACCTCACCTTCCCCGCCTCAGGGGCCGGCTACACCTTCGAACTCATCGTCGATGACGCAGCAACCCTCTGGATCGACGACAAGAAGGTCACCGGTATCTCGACCCCGGGCACCGCCGTCAGCTCGTCGCTGACCGTCGACCCCAGCAAGCTGGTGCAGCGGATCCGCATCCAGTTCGCGGAATCCACTGGCAGCGCCAAACTTCAACTGCTGTGGAAGAAGCCCGGCGATACTGCCTTCACGACCGTGCCCGGTGACAGGTTCACCCCCGACTACGGCCTGGTCACGAGTTCAACCTCGGACGACTCGGTGCCCTCGCTGATCGGCATCACGGCCGGACAGGTGTCGGGCGTGACCTCGTCGGCCGCGTACTCGACCGCGCCGTGGCTGGGCTTGCCCTCGTCGACTTCGGTCGGCCCGACCGGTTCGGCGCTGACATCCACGTTCAGCTACGACAGCTACGGGCGCACAACGTCTCAACTGCTGCCTGCGCAGGTCGCCAATGGCGCCGCATTGGGCAGCGCTTCGGCAACCAACAACGTCTACTGGGGCGACTACGCCCCGCTCAGCTCCAAGCTGACCACCGCCCCGTGCGCGGGCGTGACAACCAGCACGCCGCAGAGTGGTCTGCTCTGGTCCACGACGAGCCCAGCCCCCGCGACGGGGTCGGCGATCGAAACCGATTACGTCTACGACATCCTCGGCCGAGTTGTCGGGTCCCGACATGCGGGTGAGGCGACGTGGACCTGCGTCAGCTACGACTCGCGTGGCCGCCCGGCCACCACGACCATTCCCGAGTACGGAGCCGACACCACCGGCCGCACCGTCACTGCGAGCTACGTGGGCACCGGCACCTCCGCCGGGGACCCTCTGATCTCGTCCGTCACCGACCCCGCGGGCACGATCACCACGACCATCGATCTGCTCGGCCGCACGACCGACTACTCGGACGTGTGGCTCACCGCCACCCATATCGACTATGTGCCACTGCTGGGTCGAGTCGACACCGTCACCACGACCCCAGCCGGTGGCTTACCAACCTCAGTCAAGTACGACTACGACAGCGACGGCCGCCTGCACAGCGAGGAGTTGGATGGCTCGAGCACCTCGGCCGCGACCGTCGCCTACGACCCCACAACCAAGCTGTTCGCCTCCGCCGCCTACAGCAACGGCACCAGTTCCTCGATCACTCGGGACATATCCACCGGCGCGACGATCGGGCTGGGCTGGGCGTTCCCAGCCTCGCAGCCAGGGGTCACTGACACGGTGGTGCGGTCTCAGTCGGGTCGGATCCTGCAAGACAAGCTGCAGGACGGCACCGGAACCGATACCTCGACCTACAGCTACGACGCGCTCGGCCGCTTGATCACGGCGCAGATCCCGGGCCACATCCTCAGCTACGGATTCGGCGCGACCACCGGCTGCGGCACCGGCACCGACCCGTCCGCGGGGATGAACGGCAACCGCACCAGCTTCGTGGACCAGCACGGCACCACCACGACGACAACGAGTTACTGCTACGACAATGCGGACCGGCTGGTGTCGGATGCAGTGGCCGCTCCGTGGTCTGTCCCCGGTGCGAACCCGGTCACTGCGGCCGGGCTGACGTCCACCGGTTCGCCGCCAAGCCTGGCGTACGACACCCACGGCAACACCACGGCATTGGCCGATCAGGCGTTGACCTACGACGAGGCCAACCGCCATATCGGTACCTCCGTGGGCACCACGACACTCGTCACCTACACCCGTGATGCCACCGATCGCATCGTCAAGCGGGTCGCGACGGATGCCGGGGTGACGACCACCACGAAGTACCTGTACGCGGGTGGTGGTGACGCCCCGTGGGCGACGATCGACGGCGCTGGCGTGCTGTCGCGGACGGTGTCGTTGCCGGGCGGGGCGATGATGATCATCACCACCGGGGGCAGTCATGCGGGCACGGTGTGGTCGTATCCGAACCTGCATGGGGATGAGGTCGTTACCGCCGACAACTCCGGCACCCGTAGCGCGGGTCATGCTTCGTATGATCCGTTCGGGCAACCCATCGACCCGTCCAGCGGCAACATCGGCACCACCACCGGGGATGACGCCGTGCCCGACACCAGCAACGGCACCAACGCCGACAACGGCTGGGTCGGGTCGGCTCAGAAGCTGTATGAGCACCTGGGCACGGTCGCGACGGTGGAGATGGGGGCGCGGCAGTATGTGGCCGCGTTGGGGCGGTTCCTGAGTGTGGACCCGGTGCCGGGCGGGAACGCGAACGCGTACAACTACCCCAACGACCCGATCAATCAGGGCGACATGACTGGAAAGATCACGACAAAGCCCTTCATCGACGGGATCGCGGGCACTCGTCAAGGAATCGCAGCTGTCGCCGCGACGAACGCCAGAATGGCAAGCCACAGATGGAATGGAGCGTCAAAGCCGCCCAAGCCAGGCGGCGCGGCCTCGAAGGACTCCAGCGGACAAGCGGCGAGCGCCGCCGCTGAGGCGGTCATTGCGGGAGGGGACATCGTTGTTGCTTGGATTCTCGCCGACGAAGGAGAAGCCTGGGCGGCGGTCGCGACGGATGCGACGGCAGTTTGGGCAGTGGTCGGCATCGGGGCAAGAATGGCCTGGGACTGGACATACTTATACGTATTCCGTGCCGGTCAGCTACTCGTCGACCTCGTAGAGGGGGGAAGCGATGGTCTCTTCCCTCCGATCCTGCCCAATCCATGCGGTCCGGATGCCCCGATCCCCTATTGCGGGCTGCGGCCGCTTCCTCCAGTCCAGGCGTAGCCAACCGTAGGGCGACGTTGCACGAGAGAAGAACGGAATCTTGTCTAAAGGACCTACATATCGGATGTGGGTGCCATTGCTCGGCGATCGATTCGCGCACCGGCTGGCTCGGGTTGCGGTTGTTCGCCAGTTGCGGTTGCCCCTCATCATCGTGTTCCTGGCCGGGACCGCGCCCTTCCAACTCACCAGAGATACAGGTGCGGCGGTCTTAGCCATCGTGGCTGGCGGTGTGCTCGTTGTCGGCGCCGTCGCGCTAACAGTCGCGTATCGACGGATGCTTCGAGTGATCGAAACGGACCTTCAGCGAGACTTGGAATCGGCAGGACTGCCAATGCGAACGCCACCTTCGCTTCGTTCGCCCGATGCCCTTGAATGGTGGTGCGACGACAACGAGATCACCAGAAGAGACCTCTCCACGGCTCTGGGCCTGATGGCTTAGCCGCTTGCGCGAGATCCTCGCCATGCGCAGACATTCGCAATCTGCCCTGTTCGGTTAGGACGAGTCCGTGCGGGTGAGGACTGCGGTCGATTGTCGACTTATGGATCACACGGAGCCTTCGGTAACTTGACCAGCTCACCGCCGACAACTCCGGCACCCGCCGTGCGGGTCATGCTTCGTATGATCCGTTCGGGCAACCCATCGACCCGTCCACCGGCAACATCGGCACCACCACGGGGGATGACGCGGTGCCCGACACCAGCAACGGCAACAATGCCGACAACGGCTGGGTGGGGTCGCATCAGAAGCTGTATGAGCACCTGGGCACGGTGGCGACGGTGGAGATGGGGGCGCGGCAGTATGTGGCCGCGTTGGGGCGGTTCCTGAGCGTGGATCCGGTGCCGGGCGGGAACGCGAACGCGTACAACTACCCGAACGACCCTGTAAACGGTTCGGACCTCAGCGGTCGAATGTCGCCCGACACCTACTACCTCGCGTATGGGAACAGTACCGCCCACACCAGCCTCTTGACGGTGGGTCATCACTCCGCGGTCGTTGCCCCGATGGGTCGGGTTGTTACTCGACCCAAGGCCAAGGGGGCACCCAGCCGCATGGCACAGACCGTGTGGGGTGGGGTCGAGATTGTCGCCGGCGAAGTCCTAATGAATCTGGCCCTCGAGATGACTACGGCTTCCTTTGCGGAGGGCTTCATTGGAGCTCTCGGCATTCCGGTGACGGGGGGCGTGTCGGCATTCCTAGACGTCTTTGCCGTTTTCGAAGCCTTGGTGGCTACGATCTTCTTTGCAGTCGGAGGTCTTTTGGTTGCCGACGGCTCCTATCGGATTCTAAGTGGCTCCGGCCGATACCCTTGGCCTCCGGTCCCACCGATTATCAGTAATGCCTTCAGATAGGATTCCCAATGGGCGATAAGGTTGCTGAGACGGGGCCAGGTCTCAAGGGGTCCCCACCGTCCCTTAAGCCATACCTTGCCCTTCGAGTGGGGAGCGTTGCCCTCGGCGTCACGACCGCGGCGTTTGTAGTTCTCTTTGTGGTGTTTTCAGCGAACACCGTGGCATTCATTGTCTTCGGGCTCGCGGCGTTGTTGGCTCTTGTAGGCTTCCAAGTTGTCATTCGGCAACGGCGGAAGGCATTTCGACAACTAGCACAGTCGGCCAGATCTGGCGAGTAGCGAACCCGGAGCCCAGCTAGCAAGGTGGCGTTCCAAACGCCGCAGCCCGACTCTCGGCGATTCGGCACCTGCATGCCGGTTCCGGGGATGTCCCGTGGGGCACCACCGACGGCACCGGCACCCTCACTCAGCGCACGGTTGTTCTGCCGGGTGGGGCGATGATGTTGATCAACTCCGGAACAGCTGGGACGGTGTGGTCGTATCCGAACCTGCATGGGGATGAGGTTGTCACCGCCGACAACCCCGGCACCCGCAGTGCGGGTCATGCTTCGTATGATCCGTTCGGGCAACCCATCGACCCGTCCACCGGCAACATCGGTACCACCAGCGCGGATGATGCCGTGCCCGACACCAGCAACGGCAACAACGCCGACAACGGCTGGGTGGGGTCGCATCAGAAGCTGTATGAGCACCTGGGCACGGTTGCGACGGTGGAGATGGGGGCGCGGCAGTATGTGGCCGCGTTGGGGCGGTTCCTGAGTGTGGATCCGGTGCCGGGCGGGAACGCGAACGCGTACAACTACCCCAACGACCCCATCAACGGGAGCGACCTCAGCGGTGAGAAATCGAAGCACAACAACACGAATGTGTTCCAACTTTTCTTTCAGTGGCTTACAGGCAAGGGTCCTCGCCATCAGTCTTTCAAGAAGGGCGACCCGTTGACGACGCTGTTCGCAAGAAATTCCCATGTCTCTGATGCTCGGAACGCGATGACCAGCGCGGTCCAGCATGGACGAACGTCAACCCAACGGTTTGACTATTCGATCGGGGGCGCGGACGGAGTGGCGAAGTACATCGGCGACTACTCGACGCTCGCCGATGGCGGCCTCACAGGCAACCTTGCAGTTACATATCTCGGCTCCTACAACATGACCGTAACGCCGTCACAGGTGACCTCGAACAGCGCCGTTCTGACGTTCGATGTGACAAACACCTCCAGCCTCGCGTCGGCAGTCCACCTGCCTTTCTACGGCATGATCGATCCAGGTACGGAAGGTGCTATCGAGTCGTTTGAGAACGGTCTGGCGGGATCATCCGGACCAATGTCTCCTACAACTCAGGAAATATCGTGGAGCGAGACGGTCACATGGTAGCCATGCCAGCGATGAGAGCCCTCAGGCGTGTATTCGCTACAGCAATCACGTGCGTTGCCGTTCTGGCGTTGACCGTCGGGTGCGCGGCCGCAGAATTGCCGAGCCGTTCTGAACTCATTGGAACTTGGGAGAACGTCCATGATGGCGCCTCAATCTCGCTGCTTTCAAACGGGACTGCAATCGTGAAGGATGTCCCCGAACAAGCGATAGATACTGGCCAAGTGCCGTTGGGCGGTCGCCCGGGTGGCACCTTGATTTCGTCCATAGGGACGTGGACTCGTGGGAACTCATTGCATCCCGCAAGAGACAACGCTGGAGTACCGGTCGTTTACGTCCTCATGCCTGATGTCGGGCCGGGCGGATTCGACTGGCAAATCGAGGTACTAGGCAGTGGCAACCATCTTCGGTTGTCCGTCGTCCTAGGCGATCCGGATAACAACAACTCCTACGAGTTTCTTCGCAAGGCGTGATCGCGCGTACAGCAAGGGCACTGGTCCGGGACGGTGTGGTCGTATCCGAACCTGCACGGGGATGAGGTCGTCACCGCCGACAACTCCGGCACCCGCAGTGCGGGTCATGCTTCGTATGATCCGTTCGGGCAGCCC
>Ga0207690_10000778_pt1 | contig 20630 bp, 21 predicted proteins | sample KBSC23metaG_FD_184315 | JGI IMG/M metagenome (GOLD analysis project Ga0207690, IMG submission 184315) | Corn rhizosphere microbial communities from Kellogg Biological Station, Michigan, USA - KBS C2-3 metaG (SPAdes) (version 2) | ecosystem: Host-associated > Plants > Roots > Rhizosphere > Soil ...
CGGGCCTTATCCTGATACTTGAACCGCGAAAGGCTGCTGCCCATGCCGTCTAAGCACATGCTCCCCAAAGGCCAGCGCCGCCGCACCGTCAAGCCGGAGTACCGCGCCACGCGCGGCGCCGAGCCACCCCCGCCGCCCACCATTCCCACCTTCGACCTCGACGAGGAGGAGCCTGAGGACGGCATCCGCACCTTCACCGCCGCGCCCGAAGCCGCCGGACTCCGCCTCGACCAGTACCTCGCCCAGGCCATCCCCGACATCAGCCGCGCCCGCGTCCAGCTCCTCATTGAAAACGAACAGGTTCGCGTCGGAGGCCACGCCGCCAAGCCGAAGCAGAAGCTCCACGGAGGCGAGGCCATCGAGATCGAAGGCACGCCACAGCCGCCTCCGCTCCACGCCTTCCCCGAGGACATCCCGCTCGATGTCGTCTACGAAGACAAACACCTCGCCGTCATCAACAAACCCGCCGGCATGATGGTCCACGCCGGGGCGGGTGCGGTACCGCCCGGGGCTGGGAATATAGACGCGCGCAACAGCGGCACGCTCGTCAACGCGCTCCTCCATCACTTCAACCACCTCTCAGCCGTCGGCGGCGACCTCCGCCCCGGCATCGTCCACCGGCTCGACAAGCTGACCAGCGGCCTCATCCTCGTCGCCAAAGACGACAGCACCCACCGCCAGCTTGGCGAGATGTTCAGCCAGCGCCAGGTTGCCAAGACCTACCTCGCGCTCGTCCACGGCCACCTGCCGAAAGATGCCATCACCGTCGAGCTGCCCATCGGCCGCGACCTCGTCCGCCGCACCCGCATGACCACCCGCCGCCCGCTCGGCCATGAAGGCGTCCGCCACGCCGTCTCCCACGTCCAGGTCGTCGAGCGCATCGCCGGAGCTTACGGCTCCTTCACGCTGGTCGAAGTCCGCATCGAGACTGGCCGTACCCACCAGATTCGTGTGCACATGCAGGCACTTGGCCACCCAGTCGTCGGCGATACGCTCTACGGAGCGCCTCACACCGTCCCCGGCCTCGAACCTCTCAACCGCAACTTCCTCCACGCAGCCCATCTCGCCTTCACCCACCCCCAAACCCATAAGGCGGTTGACATAAACGTCCCTCTCCCTGTCGAACTCGATACGTACCTCAATGCCGTCAGGACGCCCCAACCCGGAGTTCGATAAAATGGATTCAGTGACTGTATTTGGATATATCAACCGCGTCTCTTCCGGCAGGGTTCTCGCCTGCGTCCTTGCGTTAGCCCTCGCTACCACGCCGCTCACCGCGCAGAGTGCTCTCCCGTTGGCCCCGCAGACCCCGCAGCCCGCCGCGCAGGCACCGGCTCCGCAAAAGGCAGTCGCGCCCACGACTCAATCCGCAACGGCCCAGCCCGTAACAACCCAGACTCCGGCCAACCCCAGCCCCGTTACGTCCGAGCCCACCATCCGCATTCAGGTCAACGAGGTCAACCTCATCTTCACCGTCACCGACAAGAAGGGCCGCTTCATCACGGGCCTGCAGCGCCAGAACTTCGGCCTGCTCGATGACGGTCGTGAGCCCGAGGCCGTCCTCCGCTTCAGCCAGCAGACCAACCTGCCGCTCCGCGTCGGCATCATGCTCGACACGTCCAGCTCCATCCGCCAGCGGTTCCAGTTCGAGCAGGACTCGGCCATCGAGTTCCTTCTGCAGATCCTGCACCTGAACGACCGCGCCTTCGTCGAAGGCTTCGACATCCAGACCGACCTCACCCAGGGCTTCACCAATAACATCGATCTGCTCAACCAGGGCATCCGCAAGCTGCGCCCCGGCGGCGGCACCGCGCTCTACGACGCGCTCTACAAGACCTGCCGCGACCAGATGCTCACCCTCCAGGAACGTGGGGCCGTTCGCCGCGCCATCATCCTCGTCTCCGACGGCGACGACAACTACAGCCGCGCCGAGGAGTCCGACGCCATCAAGATGTGTCAGCGCGCCGACACCATCGTCTACTCCATCTCCACCAATGTCAGCCCCAGCCGCGACAAAGGCGACGACGTCCTCAAGCAGATCTCCGACGCAACCGGCGGCCAGGCCTTCTATCCGGTCAAGATTGAAGACGTAGCCCAGGGCTTCCACAACATCGAGGAAGAGCTGCGCAGCCAGTATCAGCTCGTCTATCGCCCCGCCGACTTCAAGCAGGACGGCTCCTTCCGCACCATCTACCTCCAGGCGCTCGACCCCCGCTACCATGTCCGCGCCCAGAAGGGCTACTTCGCCCCGAAACCCACGCAATAGACAGCAACCATCGCCCTTTCAGCCACATAGCACGTCATCTCGACCGAAGGCGGCGCTTTTTGCCGCAGGAGCGGAGAGACCCCTGCATTTCTCTCCTGACCAGATCCTTATCTTATAAAGCCCGCTCATCACCCCAAAATTCTTCGTTACAACCGAGTAACTGCCTCCGAAAATCCGTGTCTAAGACATACGAGGCACTCCATGCTCCGACTCCCCGCACTCATCTTTACCCTTACGCTCGCCGTCCCCTTCGCCTGTGCCCAGCAGCCCCGTGGCGTCGAACAAGCCATCGGCAATCTGGCCGACCAACCGGCCACGCACGTCTCCTTCACCTATAATCGCTCGCAGATCCAGTCCGCACAGCAGAGCTATCTTTACGACGGCGACCCGCACCACGCCGCTTCGCTGCACAGTATTACGGTGGACACCTTCCACTTTCCCCAGCCCGCCTTCTACACCCCGGAGACGATGGCCTACATCGTCAACACGTACCATGCAGCTGGCTGGCAGCATCTGGTCGAAGCCCACACCTCACCCGCGCGCAACGCCAGCCCAACCGACCCCGTCACCGACCTCTGGCTGCACTTCAACGGTGCCGAGATTGACGATGTCACTGTACTCATTCGCGGTCAGCGCGAGATGAACCTGATTCAGGTCTCCTGCATGTTGCGCCCGCTCGACCTCCTCCACTTGAGCGGCCACTTCGGTATCCCTCGCGTCGATCCCAACGCCGTCATGGTTCCCGCACCCAACGGCCGCTGATCAGTCGTGCAGCCGCAAAAAGTCTGCCGGTCTCAAAACCGCAATCCCGCGAAACGGATGGAGCGCCAGCAGGTCAAGGTCGCCGGTCACAATCCATTGTGCCCGCCCGTTGACCGCAACCTCCAGAAATTTGTCATCTCGCGCGTCACGGCAGGCACGCACCGTTGAGACAATCGAGATCATCTCCGCTACCCGGCTGAGCGATTGCAGAAATCGAACCCTGTCTTCCACCGTAACGTAGCGATCGAACTTCGGCCGCGACAGGACCTCCGCAAGCTCCTCCATCGTCGCTTCAGAGACCAGCAGTTGTGCGGTATCCACAGCGCGGCTGACCGCCTGCGCGGGCAGCGAACCGGCCACGAGCAGGCGGCTGACCAGTGCATTCGTATCGACAACAACCCGGGGCCTATCTCTCATCCGCAAGCAGCTCGTTCAGAACGGCCTCGGTCATTCCGCTCGCTGCTGCCCGGTTCGAGATCTGGTCGCAGAATCGCTGAAACTCCCGGACATTGAAGTCGCGGAGCCGCTCGTACTCCTCAGCCGAGAGCACAACGGCCACGTCACGCTTCTGACGGCGGATAACCACAGGCTCACGCTGCGCCGCATCCAGCAAAGCGGCAAGGTTCTGTTTGGCGTCAGTGGCGGAGACGGAACGGATGGCGAACACCTCTTTGTCTATTTTAGACAAATTGTACAATTTGTGCAATCACCAGCCGAACTGCTCCACCTGCTCCAGCAGCGCCAGCTTTCGCTCCGGCGGCAGAAAGCTCGCCTCGACCGAGTTGGCCGCCAGCTCGCGCATCTGTTCGAGCGTAAACTCAAACTCCTTCTGAACCAGCACATATTCGTCGAGCAGATTACTGCCGAACATCGGCGGGTCGTCCGAATTGATCGTCACCATCAGCCCCGACTCAAAATACCGCTTCACCGGATGCTCATCGAGCGAACGGCAACATCCCGTCCGCACATTGCTCGTCACGTTGAGCTCGAGCGGGACCTGCTTCTCTGCCAGCACATCCATCAGCTCCGCATCCTGCTGCGCGGTGAGCGCATGTCCCACCCGCTCTGCGCCAATGTTGATAGCCGACCAGACGCTTTCCGGTCCCACTGACTCTCCCGCATGGGCCGTCAGCCGCAGCCCGGCCGCGGCAGCCTCGCGGTACAACTCCTTAAACAGGCCCGCACCGCCGCGCGCCTCGTCGCCGCCAATCCCAATCCCCACAATGCTCGGATACTTGCCGCGCAGCTCCGCCGCCTTGCGAAACACTTTCGCGGCATCCTCCACGCCAAAGTGCCTGACCGCATCAATCAGCCAGAAGACCGTCGTGCCAAACTCCCGCTCGGCACGCACGCGCCCGCACTCGATCGCCTCCACATACGGCTCGACCTCCGCCTTCTTCCAGTAGTAGATGATGCCGAATGAGATATACACCTCGGCGTGGACGACGCCCTGCGCGGCCAGATCGCGCACCATGTTGTAGGTGATCAGCTCATAGTCGTCCGGCCCGCGCAACCGCTGTGTAACGGCCTTAAACGAATCAAGAAACCCGAGAAAGTTCTCATACACATACAGCTTCCGCGCATCCTCGGCAGTCAGCGGCTTCGCATCATGCCGCGCACTCAACTCCAGCAGCGTCTCAGGCCGAATCGTCCCCTCAAGATGCAGATGCAGCTCGCACTTGGGCAATCCCCGCAGCCACTCGACAACATCCAACTCACTCTTCTGCCTACGCGCCATCTCGCTAGTGTCCTGTCTCTGAAGTTCGCAACATCATTCAAGTTGTCATCCTGAGCGGAGTTTGGCGGTTTTTACGCCAAACGGAGTCGAAGGACCTGCGGTTTGCGATTTCAATTGATGCAACGAACTTTCGAGACACCACACTAGTGTACTGTCTCAATCACCGGCGAGCCGCACTCCCGAACGCACCTCAACCTCCGAGCCTTCCGCCAGCAGAACACTCTCCGGCACTCTCCCCGAGAGCCAGCCAAACGCATCACCATAAGCAGCGAAATCAACATCGATGGACTGCCGCAACACTGGATACGTGATCCAGCGCGGATGTCGAACCTCATACTCCGAAGCCCACATCCCTCGCTTCGTATAACCCCAGTAGTGCTCCATAAAGAACTCCTCCGCACTGCCGGTTGCAATTTCTTCCGCCTGCGTAGCCGTCGTAACATTCAATTCGTTCCAACGGCCTTTGCGTCGCCATCGATAACTAACCGACAGGCGCTCTCCACCTACGTCCCACCTGTGCGACATCGGTAGCGAAACGTAGTTTTCACCATAAACAGTGTTCGCCACTAGCCTCAATGCGAAACGAGGAACGAGTTCGCTGATGAACACGACGCCGCGCCTCTGCTCACCGGCAGATGTAATGCGTTTCACATAGAAGCGCAGATTCACCTCTTCGAATGTTCGATGAAACGGGATCGGAATCGATTTGAGCCGCGTGTTCTGGAACAGAAACCCAACCAAGCTGATGTAACAGTCGCCCTGATAAAGATCAGGCTCAGTGCCTGCGGGAAGATACGGCTCCAGCAGTTCTTCCCGAACCGCATAGTTCGCCATGATCAGCTTGCGCCACTCGGCAGTCAGGAATGTCGTCGCCATCACAGAACCTACTTGGCGTAAAACTCACTCCGCTTACGGCTGTACAGTACATAAACCACAAGCCCGATGACCAGCCACCCGAAGAAGCGCATCCACGTCAGCACAGGCAAGCCAGCCATCAACAGCACGCAAAAGACGATGCTCAGCACAGGAAACACAGGCCCGAACGGAACGCGGAAGCCGCGCCTCCGCTCCGGCTGTTTGGCGCGCAACACCAGCACGCCAATCGACACCAGCACAAAGGCGAACAGCGTGCCGATGTTCGACAGCTCAGCCAGCGTGCCCACGTCAAACAACCCCGCAGGAATCGCCACCAGCACGCCGGCAAACCACGTCGCAAACGCAGGCGTGCGAAACCGCGGATGCAGATTCGAGAAGACATCCGGCAACAACCGGTCACGGCTCATCGCAAACCAGATGCGCGCCTGCCCAAGCTGAAAGACCAGGATCGAGCTGATCATGCCGATGATGGCGCCGACCAGCACCACCAGGTGCGTCCAGTGCAGCAGCGTGTTGGGCGAGGCCGCCGTCAGCCGCCGAAGCGCATTCACCACCGGAGCGGCATCGCCGATGACCGACCGCCACGGCACCAGCCCCGTCAGCACCACGGACACGGAAATATAGAGCACCGTGCAGATAACCAGCGTCGCAATAATGCCAATCGGCACGTCGCGCTGCGCATTGCGGCACTCTTCGCTCGCCGTCGAGATCGAGTCGAACCCTATGTACGTGAAGAAGATGATCGACCCGCCCGTCAGCACGCCCGTCCACCCGTTCGGCGCGAACGGATGGTAGTACGACGGATGAATAAAGTGCAGCCCCACAGCCACGAACGCGATGATAGCGACCAGCTTGATCAGCACCATGATGTTGTTCGTCCGCGCCGACTCACGGATGCCGCGCACCAACACAACGGTCAACAGAATCACAATCAGGAATGCAGGAATATTGAAGCCAAAGTGCCACCCCGGCGCGTAGATCGTATTCCCGGAAAAATCGGTCAGGCCCTGCGGCAGGTACGCAGGCGAGAGCCACTTCGGCGCAAGCGGCAACCCAAGCCAGTTGAGCAGATCGACAAAGTGCGCCGCGAAACCCACACTGACGCTCATGTTCGAGAACGCATATTCCAGAATCAGGTCCCAGCCGATGATCCACGCCACCAGCTCGCCCAGCGTCGCATAGGTATACGTGTAAGCAGACCCGGCAATCGGGATCATGCTCGCCAGCTCCGCGTAGCACAGGCCGGTAAAGCAGCAAACCACCGCAACCAGCAGCAGCGAGAGGGCCAGCGCGGGCCCAGCTCCCGGCCGCCCAGCCAGATGTCCATGATGCAGAATCAAGTCGATGACCGGAGACTGCTGCCAGTCCGCCAGCGCCGCCGGGTTGCCGCCAATGGCCGTGCCGATGACGGTAAAGATGCCCGACCCGATCACCGCGCCAATGCCCAGCGCCGTCAGCGAGACCGGCCCCAGCGTCTTCTTCAGCGCGTGATCCGGCCGCTCCGACTCAGAGATCAGCTTGTCGATCGATTTCGTGCGAAATATCTGGCTGGCCAGCGCGCTCGCTCCTGCCTGCAAATGTGGTGCGGGGGCGTTCTAACTATACATTGCGGTTCCCGCAGCTTGCTTCAGGACATTGCTCACGACGAAGGCGATTCCATGCCTCTGGAATCGCCTTCGCGCCGATGCGTCGTCTTACCGCTTGCTCTGGCCGCGCGCCAATTTCTTGACCTTCGCCTTGCTCGACCCGCGCGGAGTGGTCCGCTTGCCTTTGGGAGCGGCCTTCTTGCGCGCCGCGCGCTTTACCTTCTTACGTTCTGTTTTGTCCGTAATGCTCTTTGTATTTGCCATTCGATAGTCAATCTTTCTATTCGCAATTCAAAACCGTTACAGGCGCTCCAGTTGGGCAAACTTCTCCACCAGCTTCTTCACGCCATGCTGTTGAAATTGTACTGTAATCTTCGCGTCATCCCCATCGCCTTCGCGGCGAAACACCGTTCCTTCGCCGTATTTCGGATGCCGCACCCGCGTGCCCTGCCTGAATCCCACCTTGCCGGACGCCGCCTCCGCCTCGTGTTTCGGCAGCGCGACCTTCTGCCCGCGCGCCGCAAAAAAGCTGGCGATATTGTCCATCGAGCGCCCGGATGCATAGGTCTTTCCACCAGAAGTCCTGCCTGTCGTCCTCGACGATCGCTCCCCGCTCTGGTCCTCATCCTCATAGTTGTAGTGACGCTCGCCCTGCTCAGCGCGGCCAAACCGGTTCGCCTTTGGATAAGGCGTCGCATAACCCCGTCCATAACCAGACCCATACTCCGACTGCGAAAACTGCGGACGCGCCGCCGGGCTGCCCAGGTCTTCCATCAGCCGCGAAGGCACCTCTTCCAGAAACCGCGAAGGAATGCTCGACTCCGGCATGTCGTTTCCGTAGCGCCGCCTGTAGCGCGCCCGCGTCATCACCAGCGTGTCCATCGCGCGCGTCATGCCCACGTAGCAGAGTCTTCGCTCCTCCTCCAACCCTTCCGGGTCCACCATCGTCCGCGAACTCGGAAACAGGCCCTCCTCCATGCCCGTCATAAACACCAGCGGAAACTCCAGCCCTTTCGCGGCGTGCAGCGTCATCAGCGTCACGCGCGCCTCTTCGCTGTAGCTGTCCGCATCGCTGACCAACGCAGCGTGATCCAGAAAATCGTGCAGCGTCTCGCCGCGCTCCTCGGCATCGCGCGCAGCGTTCGCCAGTTCCTTCAGGTTCTCAATGCGCGAGTAAGCCTCCGGCGTAGCCTCTTCTTCCAGCGCGCGGATGTACCCGCTGCGGTCGTTCAAAAACTTAATCAGCTCCGGCAAGGTCGCCCTGTCGCCGGGCTTGCGAAACGCAGGCTTCTCATCCATAGCAGCCTCTGAAGCCGCACCAGCCTGCTTCTCGCCACGCTCCTTCTTGAGCACCACCGGAGCAAACGGATTAAAACTCGCCACATCGATCCCATGCGACTCATCCGAATCCGAAGCATTCTCTGGAGCAATCGCGGACATCTCCTCGCTCGGCCCAAAGTCAAACCCAAAGTTAAAACTCGTATCAAACGAAGTGTCCGCCCCCAAATCTTCCTGCTCAGCAGCGGCCGCCTCACCAGCGCCAAACGCAAACGAAACATCCTCCGCCGCGCTGCCTTCTGGTCCCTGATCCCTCGCCCCTCGTCCCTCGTCTTCAACATCCGCAGCCAGCTTCTCCGCAAACCCCGGCCCCAGCATCGCACGCGCATCTTCAATCAACCGCCGAAACCCACTCAGCGCCGTAAGCGCACGCGCGGGCAGCAGCTTATCTTCCGTCGCCTTCGCAATCGAGTCCCACGTGCTCATCCCGCTCGCCAGCGCCATCCGCTCCAGCGTCTCCATCGTCGTCTTGCCGATGCCGCGCGCCGGCGAATTAATCACCCTGCCCAGCGCAATCGAGTCATGCGGATTCAGCACCAGCTTCATGTAGCTCAGGATGTCCTTCACCTCGGCACGGTCATAAAAGCTGAATCCGCCCACCATGTGGTACTGGATCCCATACCGCCTCAGCGCCTCTTCCACCAGCCGCGACTGCGAGTTCGTCCTGTAGAGCACCGCACATCGCGGCAAACTCTCCTGCTCGCCCGCCTCGCGCAGATACCGCTGCACGCGATCAGCAACAAACAGTGCCTCATTCTCGCCATCGGGAGCCTCGTAGTAGCCAATCAGGCTGCCGCCCTCGCGCGCCGTCCACAGCGTCTTGCCCTTGCGCTTCGTGTTCTGCGCAACCACCGCGCCCGCGCCCTCCAGAATCACCTGCGTCGAGCGGTAGTTCTGCTCCAGCCGAATCGTCCTCGCGCCAGGAAAGTCCTTCTCGAACTCCAGGATGTTCTTGATGTCCGCGCCGCGCCAGCTATAGATCGACTGGTCCTCATCGCCGACCACGCACACATTTTTTTCTACCCCCGCCAGCAGCTTCATCAACTCATACTGCGGCCGATTCGTGTCCTGATACTCGTCAATCAGCAGATAGCGGTAACGCCGGTTGTATCGCTCTCTCGTCTCGCCCGAAGACTTCAACAGCCGCACCGTCTCCAGCAACAGATCGTCAAAGTCCAGCGCATTCGCCTTCTGTAGCTCCTTCTTATAGATCTCGAAGATGTGGGCTATCTTCTCTTCCATCGGGTTCGCGCTGGCCAGAAAATACTGCTGCGGATCGATCATGTGGTTCTTCGCCCACGAGATGCGTCCCAGCGCCACGCGCGGCTTCAGACTCTTGTCATCAATCGCCAGCCGCTTCAACGCGGTCTTGATCACGGCCTGCTGGTCAGCTTCGTCATAAATAGCAAAGCTCCGCGTCAGGCCTTTACCGTTGACTTGCAACGCCTCAATATCGCGCCTGAGCACACGCACGCAGAAGCTGTGAAACGTAGACAGCAGCGGCTTGGCCAGCGAGCCGTGCCCCAGAATCTTATCGACGCGCTCGGCCATCTCCTTGGCGGCCTTGTTGGTAAACGTGACCGCCAGAATCGAGTCCGCCGCGACGCCGCGCTCTTCAATCAGATAAGCAATCCTGTGCGTAATGACCCGCGTCTTGCCGCTGCCTGCACCGGCCAGCAGCAACACAGGTCCGTCCACCGCCTGAATACCCTCCCGCTGCTGAGGGTTCATCTTGTCCAGCAAATGACTCAACTTGATACACGCTCCTGCTTCATTTTATCGTCTCGGTTCACGCTCGTTTTTTGTCTCAGTTTTGTCATCGCCCTCACCTGTCCGGCTTGAATTCATTCAGCTTGTCCTTGTTCCTCGCCCCGAAAAATATTTCGCAACTTTTGCGGAACCACACTGCTCCAATCTGCGTAATACACCTGCATCCGGGCTCGCTGGACCATGGTAGAGAGCTTCAAACGAAATTCAAATTTTCCGGGAGCTATTTATGAATCGCCGTAATTCCGTTCTTGCTATCGCACTTGCCGCAGCCTCTCTCGTTGTGTCACCGGTTGTCTTCGCTTCCCCGATCGTCACCCTGTCCTCCGTTCACGCAATGTTCGGCAGGGGTAAATCAGCCAAGATGAAAGATGTCCGGCTTACGCTCAACAACTCCGCTAAAACAGACCGAAAGGTCCTCGCCGGCGATAAGAAACTGACCATCGCCGCAGGCACCGCCGTTACGCTCGACCTTCCCGCCGGAACGCGCATCACCACCGATGACGAGGCGAAATCGCTCATCGTCGAGGTTGCTTCGCGCTACAACGGCAGCACCGTCACCCTGAAGTAGTCCGGGCGCGGGCCGACGCCTTCCTCAGACATCGGCCGGTCGTGCTGCAAATGCGCCGCGACCGGCCCTCCCAACCCACAGTCCTCGTCATAGAGCATTTCCCCTGAAGATGTAGTCCTCGCGACCTCATCCTCCGAAGCGGAATTTATTGTTATTCCCAAAGGGAATCTGCGTTTCGTTTCGGGGCAAACCGAACTACGGTTTTAGGGGAAATGCCCTGAGCAGCCACTCGCCGTCTTGCGCCGCGTCTTGGTATCCTCGTCTGACATGGTTCAAAATGTAGCCGTCTTCTGTGCCTCCGCCGACGGGGCCGACCCTGTCTATCGCAAAACCGCCGAAGCCCTGGGCCGCTCTCTCGCCGAACGCAACATCGGCGTGGTCTACGGAGGCGCGAAGGTCGGCCTCATGTGCGCCGTCGCCGAAGCCGCGCTAGCCGCAGGCGGCCGGGTCATCGGCATCATTCCCGAAGTACTCGTCGATCTCGAAGTCGCCCACCGTGGCATCACCGAACTGCACGTCACCGACACCATGCACACCCGCAAGGCCCTCATCGGCCAGCACGCAGACGCCTTCATTGCGCTGCCCGGCGGATTCGGCACCTTCGAAGAGCTCTTCGAAGTCCTCGCCTGGCATACGCTCCGCCTCCATCAAAAGCCCATCCTTCTTCTGAACGCCAACGGCTTCTACGACGGCCTGCTCCACTTCCTCGACCACTGCATCGTCGAAGGAATGCTCAAGCCGAAGAACCGCGAGGCGCTGCTCGTAGCCGCAACGGTAGAGGATGCCCTACGCCTGCTCGGCGTCACCCCTTAGCGAACCTTCGATTCATCTCAGGCTTTGAATGTACGCAACGTTATAGGAGCCGGAAGATCATCGTCTTGCTTAAGGGCACGGCTTCACAGGCTGCGGAAAAATGCACGTATTGTGCTTTTCGGTGGGAGCGCGGGGCTTTAGCCCTGCGAATATCCCAGCAAAATCAAGGGACTTTAGCCCCGGGCCTTCTCTCCGGTCAACGCAAGCGACCTTTTCAGAACCCCCTTCAGCCCCGTCCAGCCTTAGCCCTGCACACCTCGCACTGACACACGCGCCGCAGATAGTCCCACGAATAAATCCCGCTCTCGTGCCCATCGTTCCATTTGAACTTCAAGGCATATTTGCCGACCGGCGTCACTTCGACCGGACGCGGCGGGGCCTCGTACATGACAAGCAGCGTCTGCGTCTTTGGCTTCGCCACCCCCACAGGCCGCCCCGCCTTTTCCCGCTCCTCATGGCACGTCGCGCACGGGCAGGCGTTGCGCAGCCACGCAAAGTCCCACGCGCTCTGGTGGCCGTCCTTCCACTCAATCTCGACCCCCGTGCCCTCGGACTTCATCACGCGGACTTTCTTCGGCGTGACTGCATCCTCATGCAGCCGCACCTCCTCGGCGCTCTCACGCGCGGCCTTTTCCGCATTCACAAACCGGATTCCTTCATGACTCATGGCTCTGTCACCTCCCTGAGGGCGTCGCGGTCGAAGCGCAGCTTCAGCACCAGAATGCTGACCGACAGCGCAAGCGTCACCGCGTTGGCTGCCATCACAGGCCATGAATGCGCCAGCACGCCGTAGGCAAGCCACAGCACCGTACCGACTGAAAAGACCAGAAACATCCCCAGCGAGATGTCCCTTGCCGACCGCAGTTTCACCACGCGCAGCAGTTGCGGCAAAAACGACAACGTCGTGCAGGCAGCCGCAACGTAGCCAACGAGATCGACTGTATTGTGACTCATCTAGTATTGTCTCCAGAAAAAATAGGCCGAAATGACAAGTCCGGTCGTTACAACGACGGCGCGCAGCGTCTCTGGATTCATGCGTCGTGCATACTGCGCCCCAACGTATCCGCCCGCCGCGGCGAACATCATCGAGATCACGCAATAGTGCCACACCACCGCGCCGGTCGCGACAAACGTCATGATCGCCACCGCGTTCGCAAGGCAGGCAGTCACGATCTTCATCGCGTTGAGCGCATGCATCTCTTCCACGCCGAACAGGGCAAGCACGGTCATCACCAGAAACCCGCCCCCTGCGCCGAAGTATCCGATATAAAAGCAGATTGGAAAAAGAGAGCAGAAGAGCGGAACATAGCGTGGCCTGCGCTCGGCGTGAGGCATCGCGGACCGCGCACGCAGCCAGCGTGAGACCGGTCCGCTGATTCCGAAGATTGACGCGCCCATCAGCAGCAGCCACGGAATCAGATGCAGAAACGTCACCTGGCGCGTCTTGAGCAGCACAACCGCGCCCGTTACGCCTCCCAGGACCGAGACCAGCATCACCACCGGCAGCAGTTCCCTGCGAACGTCAGACTTGAGCGCCGCCAGCGATGTCACCTGTCCTGGCCACAATGCGACGGTGTTGGTTGCGTTCGCCTGGACCGGCATCACGCCCATCCCGAGCATTGCAGGGAACGAAAGAAACGAGCCGCCGCCGGCCATCGCATTCATCACGCCCGCGATAAACGACGCCACAACCAGCCAGGCGTAATGCCAATGCGAGCTAATGCCGAATGTCATCCATCTTCCATTGTATCGGCTGCGAGTTTCCAGCCGCTCAGGCAGGCATCTCCGGCGTCGCGGCAATCAGCCCGCGCGTGTACTCATCCCTCGGAGCGGCGCACACCTGCTCGCACTCACCCAGCTCCACCAGCCTGCCGCGCTGCATCACCGCCACTCTGTCGCACAGATACCGCACCAGCGGCATCGAGTGCGAAATAAACAGATACGTCAGCCCATACGTGCGCTGCAACTCGCGCAGCAGGTCCACCACCTGCGCCCCCACCGAGACATCCAGCGCGCTCACCGGCTCATCCAGCGCCAGAAACTCCGGCTTCAACGCCAGCGCGCGCGCAATGTTGATCCGCTGCCGCTGCCCGCCGCTGAACTCGTGGGGAAACCGATCGAGCGCCGAGGCCTCAAGCCCAACCTCGTCCAGCATACGGACAAGCTGGTCCCTGTTCCCTGATCCCTGATCCCTATGTATCCGAAACGGCTCCGCCAGAATCTCCCGCACGCGCATCCTCGGATTCAACGCCGCGAACGGGTCCTGAAACACAATCTGCATCCGTCGCCGCAGCGCCCGCAACTCACTCGAACCGGCAGCCAGCAGATCCACGCCGTCGTACTGCACCGTGCCCGCCGAAGGCTCAATCAGCCGCAGCAGCATCCGCGCAACCGTGCTCTTACCCGAGCCCGACTCGCCGACCAGCCCCAGCGTCTCGCCGCGCCGAATCTCCAGCGAAACCCCGTCCACCACACGCGCGCCCGAGTCATACTCCTTCACCAGTCCGCGCGCCTCAACCAGCACATCCGTCGCCATACCCGGATGCTACCATCCAGAAATGCAGACAGCCGCGCCCCTCGCAGGCAAAACCGCCCTCGTCACCGGAGCCAGCGCAGGCATCGGCCAAGCCACCGCCCTCGCACTCGCACAACGCGGCGCAAACCTCGTCCTCACCGCCCGCCGCGAAGACCGCCTCCGCAAGCTCGCAGCCGAAATCGAATCCCTCGGCGTCCGAGCAGTCTTCCACGCAGGAGACGCCGCCGAAGAAACAACCGCGCAGCAAGCCATCGCGCTCGCGCTCGACCGCTTCGGCCATCTCGACATCCTCATCAACAACGCAGGCGCAGGCAACTACAAAGACCTCATCGACACCTCCGCCGCCGACTACGACGCCCTGATGAACGCCAACATGCGCAGCGGCTTCCTCTTCTCCCGCCACGCCGCGCCGCACATGATCGCGCAAAAGAGCGGCATCATCCTCTTCATCTCATCCGTCGCCGGCCTGCAAGGCGCCGCAGGCGAGTCCGTCTACTGCGCCACCAAATTCGCGCAGTCCGGCTTCGCCCAGTCACTCGACGCCGAACTCCGCAAACACGGCATCAAAGTCGGGACCATCTTCCCCGGCGGCGTCAAATCCGAGTTCGCCCTCGGCCACGGACGCACCGAGGACTCCATCCGTAACTCGCGCATGATGGACCCCGTCGAAGTCGCCGAAGCCATCGCCTTCGCCTGCCTCCAGCCACCCAACGTCCGCATCCCCCAGATGACCGTCCGCCACATGGGTTAGGCACTTTCTCTGAAGAATTGCCCTCGCGATCTCATCCTCCGAAGCGGGATTTGTTCGTCATTCCCGAAGGGAATCTGCGTTGCCGTCCCTCCCCTTTTGTTTGTCATTCCCGAAGGGAATCTGCGTTTCGCATCGGCTCACGCCGGGCTACACCTACAGCGAAAATGCTAATCCAACTTCGGCCGCATCAAATTAAACGCACTCTCCTGCTGATACGCCCGCGCAAACGCCGCTACCCGCGCATCCGAATAAAGCGCCCCCAGAAACGTAATCGACACCGGAGTCCCCGGCCCGCCCACATTCCCCGGATCGCCATCACCCGTCTTCTCCGGCCCAGGAGCGCCATCGCCGCGCACGCCATTCGGCACAATCACCGCCGGATGCCCCGTCAGGTTCGTCGCCGTCAACTGCGCACCCTCCGAAGGCGTCACCATCACATCGACCTCGGCAAACATCTTCTCCATCGCCGCCATCGCCAGCGTCCGCGCCCGCTGCGCCTGCACATAATCCACCGCCGAATAAAACCGCGCCACGCGAAACTGATTCGGCCAGTCATAACTCTTCTGCCCGGTCAGCAACCGATCGCGCCCACTCAAGGTCAACTCGTCAAACGCCGCCGCAGACTCCGCCTCCAGCAGCGGAGTCATGTCGCCAAAATGGCACCCATGCGGCATCTCCATCGGCACCAGCTTCACGCCCATATTCCGCAGCGTATCCAGCGCGGCAATTCCGTATTTGGAGTCGTACACTCTGCGCGCAAAATCCCGCTTCGCCTCATCGCTCGTCCCATCCGGCTTGGTCGGCACATCAAACTCGCTCTTCAGATACCCCACCCGCAGCGCCTTCCAGTCAAACCCCGCATCCCAGCGAAACGCCGCATCCCGCACACTCAAGTCGTGCCCATCCGGCCCATAGATCGCGCTCAGCACCACCGCACAGTCCTCCACCGAGCGCGCAATCGGCCCAACCTTATCCATCGTCCAGCTCAGCGCCATCGCGCCCGTGCGCGGCACAAACCCAAACGTAGGCCGCAGCCCCGTCACCCCACACCGCGTACACGGAGCCGAGATCGACCCCAGCGTCTCCGTCCCAATCGCAAACCCCACGCACCCCGCCGACACCGCGCTCGCACTTCCCGCCGAAGACCCGCTCGACCCCTGCTTCGGGTTCCACGGATTCCGTGTCCTCCCCCCAAACCACAGGTCGCCCTGCGCGAGCGAGCCCATCGACAACTTCGCCACCAGCACCGCGCCCGCCGCATCCAGCCGCTTCACCACCGTCGCATCTTCGTCAAAGCTCTGCTGCTCAAACCCAGCCGCGCCCCACGTCGTCGGATAGCCCTTCACCGCCAGCAAGTCCTTCGCGCCCCACGGAATCCCATGCAGCGGCCCGCGATATTTCCCCGCCGCAATCTCCGCATCCGCCGCCGCAGCCTGAGCCAGCGCCCGCTCCTCCGTGTACGTAATCACAAAGTGCAGCCGCGGATCATACTTCCTCAGCCGCGCCAGATACATCCTCGTCAGCGCCACGCTCGACACCCTGCGCGTCTTCACCAACTCCGCCAACTCGCGCACCGAAGCAAACGCCAGATCATCCGAGCCTTCCGCAACCCCAGCCGCCGCCAGCCGCGAAACATCCGGCGCCGCACTTATCCGCACCACCTCTCGAACCGCCTGCGGCTCCGTCTCAATCTTCATTCCCGCAGGCACCGGATCGAACACAAACGCCGGAGCCACACTGTTCGGCATCTTCAGCGACCGGATCACCTCCACCGAATCCCGCTGCCGCCCAAGCCCGCCGAGCATCATCGCCTTCTGCTCCGCCGTCAGCCGCAGCCCGGCGATCGCCGCCGCCGCATCCATCATCTCGGGCGTAATCTTCTGAAGCGCAGCCCCACTCACCCCCGCGCCGCCGCCGCTCCCGGCCGCCATCCCCAACAACACACCAGGCAGCAACGTCTGCCCCACTCCCGCCGCCGAACAAACCGCAAGAAAACGCCGCCGATTCAACCCCTGCCAACCACCCTGTCCACTCATCCCCGCATTATTGCATTGCTACAGAAATGACGGACAACAAAGCCCGAAGGAAGTTCTGATTAAGTCATAGCATTGAAGAGGCATGGCTTCACAGGCTGCCGAAAAATGCACACTTTGTGCTTTTCGGTGGGAGCGCAGGGCTTCAGCCCTGCGAAAACTCCAGCAAATTCAAGGGGCTTTAGAGGCTGCTGAAAAAGTCGTTGTGGTTGCTTTTAAGGATTAGCGTGGGGCTTCAGCCCCACGAAAACGTCAGTAAATACGAGGGGCTTTAGCCCCGGGCCTTCTCTCCAATCAACACGAGCGATTTTTTCAACACCCTCTTTAGCCCCGGGCCGTTCCGCACAAGCCGCCGGATGGACTTTTTCCGCAGCCTCTTTAGTCGCTCAGAGAATACTCGCAGACTTGATCAGACCTTCCCGAATTCCAGATGCCGGGTACCCCATCTTCGCCTCAGCGAAGATCCCGACATCCCAACCCGGCAACGCGGATCGTTTTTCGGACGATGGGCCAACTTCGGCGCGATAAAACCGTATGTCAACTACCTGAACTCAGAGATAGCTGCGCTACACGAACAAGCAATCTGGTTCAAAAGATCGAGCAGGCCAATCTGGAATGGTTTTGACAAAAACATACAGATGTAGTAATTATACCTATTCATGTATGGGAGGGTGATTTGGCTACACCGAAATTGTCAAAATTGGAATTTCAAATCATGGAGGCGCTCTGGGCTAAGAGTGAAACTTCACTCCGTGAGATTCAGGACTCCTTTCCAGCCAGGCAGCGGCCCGCCTACACCACCATTCAGACCACCGTGTATCGGATGGAGGCTAAGGGAATTGTGCGTCGCGTGCGTAAGGTGGGAAATTTTCATCTCTTTGCTGCTGCGATTACACGGGACGCGGCACAGAGCAGACTCATCGATGACTTGTTGGCGCTGTTTGGTGGCCGCTCACAGCCGGTCATGGCGCACCTGATTGAGTCGGGGAAATTATCTCTTGCGGATGTGAAGGAAGCGGAAAAGACCTTGCGTCAGCTTTCTTCGAAGGAGAAGTAGTGATGACCTCAACATCATGGAATGAAGGCTGGCTTGTATCGATCATCAATCATCTATGGCAGTCGACGCTGGTGGTCTTGCTTGCGTTGCTTCTTTCATGGGTGTTGAGGCGCAACCAGGCACGCGCGCGCTATTGGGTTTGGATGGCCGCGTCGATGAAGCTTCTTGTGCCCTTCTCGCTGCTTGTTGCGATCGGAGAAAGGCTTCGTCCGGCTGCCGCATCCCCTGCGGAGAGTCTTCAGTTTGCCTCTGCAATCGTGAATATGGCGCAACCCTTTTCTGCGAGGTCACAGAATATTGAGTCTGCTACCGTTCATCTCACCGAGCCAGTGATTGCTGCCTCTAGTCCGCACCATGTTCACCTGCTGCCAGCACTTTTCTTGACGGTGTGGCTCTGTGGGTTGCTATTCTTGCTGGCTCGGTGGGCACGTAATTGGTGGGCAATTCGTGCGACGGTACGATCCGCTTCCCCAATGCCGCTGTTGACGGATGTTCCAGTTCTCTCATCATCTCTTCTGTTTGAGCCTGGGGTCTTCGGCATTTTCCGTCCGGTGCTTCTGCTTCCGGAGAAGATTTTGAATCGGCTTTCAGCTCCGCAACTTCGCAGTATCTTGGCGCATGAAATGTCCCACGTCCGCCGCCGCGACAACTTGACGGCTGCAATCCACATGGTGGTCGAAGCAATCTTCTGGTTTCATCCTGCAGTATGGTGGATTGGGAATCGTCTGGTCGAAGAACGTGAACGGGCCTGCGACGAAGCCGTGTTAGAACTCGGCAATGAAGCGGATGTATATGCGCAGAGCATTCTTAACGTCTGTAAGTTTTATACAGAGTCTCCTATGGCATGTATGTCGGGAGTTACCGGTTCGGACCTGAAGCGTCGGATTATCCGCATTATGACGGAGCAAACTGGGCGGAAACTCGACCTGAGCAAGAAACTGGTTCTGAGCGTTACTGCTGTGATGGCCGTCGCATTGCCGGTTACCCTTGGTCTTGTCCATGCCACGCAAGTTCGCGCTCAATCCGCACCAACAAATCCAGCCAGTAATATCGCCTCCACTTGGCAGGGGATACTGCACACTAATCGCGACTTACGCTTCGTGGTCAAAATCGCGACGGCGGGTGAGGGGCCTCTTCGGGCTACCTTTTACAACATCGACGGCCCCCCCGGCGGCATACCCGCTATTTCCACAACGCTCAATGGCTCTTTGCTGAAGATTGAGCTTCCCTTTGCCACATACGAAGGCACTCTGAGCGCCGATGGCAACTCCATCACAGGGATGTGGAAGCAAGGACAGAACTCGTCGTCGCTCAAATTTGTGCGCGCCACGAATGAGACCGAGTGGGCGATTCCCGAGCCTCCACCGCGCATGGCTCCGATGGCTGCAGATGCGAATCCGACATTTGAAGTCGCCACCATCAAGCCAACGAGGCCGGATGAACACGGGCCAAGATATGACTTCCGAGGTCGCCGTTTTTCAGTCATTCACGCTTCTCTGAGTGACCTCCTCAAGTTTTCCTATGGACTTCAACAAAGCCAGATCGCGAAAACGCAGGGTTGGGTCAACTCGGAGAGCTACGACATCTCTGCCGTGTCGGCTGGAGAGGGTGAACCAAGCATCAAGCAGTGGGGGTCAATGGTCAAGAAACTGATGGCAGATCGGTTTCAGCTCAAATTCCATTTTGAGAAACGAGAACAAGCCGTGTACGTGCTCACGGTCGCCAAGTCTGGTCCCAAACTGACGAAAAGCCAGAGTGATCCTAGTGAATCGGGGGGGATGGGATTTGGACCACCCGGAAACTTTGGCGCGACCAACCAAACAATGGCGGATGTTGCCAACGCGATCGGGCAAGGCGTTCTGAACCGGCCGGTAGTGGATCAAACTGGCCTCACAGGAAGGTTTAATCTCAGGTTGACGTGGACACCAGATGGACCAGCAATAGCGACGGAAAATCCTAACGCTCCTCCGGATTTCTTCACAGCGATTCAGGAGCAGTTGGGATTGAAGGTGGTATCCACCAAAGCCCCCGTCGATGTTCTCGTGATCGACCACGTGGAAAAACCTTCTTCGAATTAGGAGAATGTCAGCTTAGCTGCTTGCCAGTAACAATCGATTCGCACATCGAAGAATCCGGAATCTTCCCAAGGAGGCGGGATGAGCGTAGCGATTCCCGCCTCCCCACATCCCAGGCTCGTTGCCATCCAGGCTGCTGGCGCAGGTGGGCGATAGCCCAGCGAAGAGTGCGGCCGGACGGTGTTGTACTGAACACGCCAACGCTCAGCCAGCACCCGGGTATCACACGACGGATTTCCACATCCTGCCTCTTGACTGGCCTGATAGCCTTAAATCAGGAAAGAAGAAGCCCGGGGCTGCCTCGGGCTTCTTCTTTTGGCATCTGACGTGCGCAGGGAGGTCCGAACCTAAGTCCTTTGTTCGAAGGACTTTGAGTACTTAATGAGGGGAGGGGGTACCCCTGCGACCGGCACAACAAACCGCAGGGTTCCTAAGTTGAAAGGACAGACAAGAATGCCTGG
>Ga0207690_10000779_pt1 | contig 20615 bp, 14 predicted proteins | sample KBSC23metaG_FD_184315 | JGI IMG/M metagenome (GOLD analysis project Ga0207690, IMG submission 184315) | Corn rhizosphere microbial communities from Kellogg Biological Station, Michigan, USA - KBS C2-3 metaG (SPAdes) (version 2) | ecosystem: Host-associated > Plants > Roots > Rhizosphere > Soil ...
TGCATGAAGGCTTTGAATATAAACAGCACTCTGTCACGATTCGTGGGATTTGAACTATTAGAAAAGTCCGTCCGTGTGCCAAACCCAGATCAAGTACTGTACATCAGGATCCCCCCAGCATAAACACTAGAGAACGACTGTGGTTATCCTCACAAGGGGAACAAGCAACGGGTCGATTGCACATCTAATGAAAATCTATGATATTCCTATCTTTTGTCATTTGAAATGAAATTCAATGATTTCGATCAACTTATCTGGGAATCTGTCATTCCATTTGTTCCACTTTCGTTTTACTGAAATAACTCACTTGAGTTGAAGTAAGTCAACACCTTTCAGTTGAGCAACTGTCTTTAGAGAGGGAATAACCAGCGTTTTAGCGATAATCTAACAAAATCATCAGTGAAAAGAGAATCAAGCCGACTTCGAACAGCTAAAATCCAATTCCCCACGGATCGTAATCGCTTTCCCATGCTTTTTTACTTGTTGCCCAAGCTAGCTTAGCTTACTACAGCTACTGATACGGCAACTCAAGCTACTAATCTAATATATGTCTTTGATTCTTGTCTTTCATGCTTCGCCGCTGGGATTCATACCACGGAAGCGACTACTACTTATAGCTAGAAAAGGGAATTCAAGGTGGTAATTAATACTCCTAAAAAAGGCTACTCACTACTACTGGGCCACTAGCTTTTATTCCTATACCTGACTGGCTAATCTGAGGGATACGGCATGGCAAGCAAGCAAACTTATAGGCAAGCCGGTAAACTACTAGGAAATCGGAAAATCTTTCTTTTACTACTTTTTCTGATAACACTCTCGAAGCGAGCAAGCACTACTTGCAACCTGATATCTATCTTTCAATCTTATTACCTGCCTGAAAGTCTTATAGCAAGCAACTTATCTTATTACTGTCTTTCCTAATACTCTAGGTAATAGCAACTCAGATTCGCTTCCTCTATTTCTTCTATCTCTTAATCTGTATAAGAGAGAACCCCTTGGTAAAAGTATAGAAACTGCATATCAGCTTACGACTAGAATTCTTATTTGTTACCGCGCTCCAAGCTACTGAACATAAAAGCTATAAGCATGAAATCAATCTGCTAAGCAAGCTTACTACTTATTAACTTGAAACCGGATAGCTGACCTTTATTCCTATAATCGAGTGGAGTTCTTCTATCTGACTCCAAACCGGGTACGCCAAGCTCCATACAGTAGATACGAGCCGGTAAACTACAATCTGGTATTCTTAACTCCGACTTTGAAACTGCTAGCTGGTAAAAAGAATGAAGGACCATAATTAATGCTATCGAGGCCCCAAGTCAAGCAACAAAGCTTCTAGCCGATAGAAAGAATGGGTACGAGCCTATCTTGCTAAGACAAGGGAAACTCTAGCTGCACTTACTCCTTGGTCAGTATAAACTACATGGCTTACGAGAAGCTGCTCTTCAAACTCACAGCCAACTTGGAGTCAGATTTCCAGCCGCTTATAAACGGCATAGAGAAGTAGGAGCCTCGCATACAACCTGAACTCTGGTATCAAGCCTGCCAACTCAATTCTATCTGGGTAAAAGGGCAATATACGAAAGGAAGGATCGATAACTGATTTATGGCTTTCAACCTGCTAACTTAGCATCTTATTTCTTTCTCCCAATCTGGTATCGACTAATAAAGCGCGCCTTCTAACTCATATCTGTCTTGCTATCTTCCATCTAATACCAGTGAAACGACAACTCCTGATAGACCTTCTGATACGACAACTGCGACTTGCAGTTTGATATCCGGCTTGAACTGTTCTATCTGGCTTTCTATCTCATATCCGCAATTAAGAATTCAAAGCAGTAATTAAAGTATGGATACGATGGCTTTGCCTTGCGTTCTTCAATCATGGCTTTCAAGTCTGATAACCGCAATTAGGAATTCAAAGCACTCTCGAGGCGAGCACAAGCAATCTGATAGAGGAGCTACTAATACTATAGATAGGAAACGCCTAAGCAAGTATGATACGAGAAAGCAATTCTATCTTTGACTGGTTTTTCAAACTGATAACTGCAATTCAACTCCCGGCAACTACAAACCACTAATCTTATTCCTTACTTCAATTCTTGTACCAAGCCTACTTAATTTCCAATCTCACTACTTCCTTTTCAACTTCTAACTTATATGATTGATACGAAAAGCGGACTTGAAAACTTAAATTAACAAGGCACGACAACTACAGCTACAAACTCGAATGCAAAAGCCGATACTACTACTCAATTCACTCAGCTTACGACTCTTATTCATGGCTTTAAATCGTATAAGCACTAAGTCAAACTAGGGAAAACTTGCAAGCTTAACTTGAACTGCTAAAACTGAATAGGCCGATACGAGAACTCAATACACTATCGAAACTAACACTGCTGGGTAAAACAATAGAAACTACTGCTCGGCTACTCCCTAATACCAGAGAAATGGCATCACGGCTTGCAGCTCTTCTTGCTAAAACAGATGAAACTACTACTCCGGAAACGAATACTCAATCTTCAACCAAAGCTTCAAATCTGATAACTGCAATTCAACTATCTGACTCGCATTCTTACTCTCACTGATAAAAGTATGTAGACGACAAGAAGGAACTAGCCTTATTTGCCACTTTCAACCAGCCTCGCGTTCTTCAATTAATACCACGTAACCGAGCAATCAAGCCTACAATTCAAACTAGAAAACAACAGCTCGAATACGAAGATTTATAAGCGAAAGCGAGAGTTAACATCTTCCTTGAGCTATGGAAACAACTGCCTAACGAAAAACCTTATTCACTGACTTTATATCTGCTAACAGCGATTACTACTACCGCTCTCGAAGCGAATACTCAACTGCCAATCTCATTTATGCCTCTTAATAAACTAGCTGGTATTCTGATAATCGACTTTCAGTCTTCCTTGCAGGCAGGCTTTGTAAAGCACTACGGATACGCCCTTATTAATACAATTGATAGGACTTATTTACTTGTTTTGTATGGTTATTTGTCCCTTCTTTCTATTGCTAAAGGTTAGTTTTGATTCCTCTCTCTATCGTACTCTTATTCCTCTAATCCACTTACAATCTGATAGTTGCTATGGAGCCTGAGCTCAGACGTAGATAGGGCATCACGGCTAGAATTCTTCTTTATGAGTCCAATTCTTACTTCTTCCTTTCGAGTCTTATATCGTACTGCAATTATGATAGCTGCTCTACTAATACGAGAGGTAGGCATTTATAATAGTATTTATACGAAAAAGAGGCTTTGCAGAAAGAACTATAACTAGAGAAGGTCAAACTGCAAACTAAAAATAAAACTGTAGAAACGACAGAGCGGCTGTCAAACCTTATTTGCTTACTCGTCTGCTTACTACAAGCAAACTGATTTATGAGTTGCAACCTTACTTATGACTTGTATTCTTCTTGCTGAGAAAGAGAGTTCAAAGCTGCAATTGCTCATGCCTCTAAGCCCATCCTTTTTTAGGCTTCTTTGGGAATCCCCTTTCCAATCAGATAGATTTCGAGATAGATTCACTCCAGTGTGGTGTCCCGGCTCTGATACGCTTCCTTTATACGATCTCAGAGTAGCTTTAACCTTTAATAGAGGAGTGAACCCACATGGGAGAAGAGAGGAGTAGTATGGGAGAGAGTCGTAGTTCAGAATAATCCCTGTATCATAACAATATTTCTGTATCGAGTGAGTAGCTTGGATTGAATTCCTCTTAGAGTTTCCATTCCTATAGGTGGGCCTAAGGTTGGGTAGTTTGTATTCCTCTCCCGCATTGAGAGAGATTCCAACTCCTATAGAGAAATACTCAATAAAGTACTTGGCAAATAGTAAAGTCTTCGGAGGATGCGTGTCAATAGAATTCGGAAATGCAGCAATAATAGGACCAACTGGACCAGAAAGTCAGATATACTGTTGCAAACTACTGATCTAGTCAGGATTTAGAAAGGTCGATGAATGGAACCTTGTAGAACTATACTCCCCAGAAAAAAGGAAACTATTTACGGGTTTCAACCCTCATGACAAAAACAAAAAATTGAAACATCAACACCACCAACCCCATCTAACGCTTGATCGAAGTAGGCATTGGCTGACTGACCTGACTTCGATTCTGTAATGAACTTACTCAAACAGGAATCGCTGCTTACGATCTTCATTCGGCACTTCCTTTCTATGTTGCTAATACTACTTAAACTACAAGCAGATTCGCTGACTTGCATTCTGATGTCCGACTGGAAAGCTTATACCTGATAAATAGAATGATACGTATTCAGCGGCAACTCCACTTTCAATCTGGTATCCGGCTTGAATTCTGGTATTCTCCTTGGATTCCTCTAAAGGGCATACAAACTTCTAAGTAGAACGGAAACCTGATAGCTGACCTACATTCTTCACTTCGTACTTGAAAGCTTGCCACAGCTATTAATACTATCGAGACGCCAAGTCAAGCTTAAATACTACTTTCAGTTCTGATAACTTAGTGGCTAAAACAAGGGAAACTACTGCTTAATACAAGAGTTAATACCCCTACTACTAATGCTTGTCTTGAAACCTTATTTGCTTACTCGTCTGCTTACTAAAAGACAGAGAGCCGAGAAGCTTAATCACAGCTTTTATTCTTCTTACTGGACTTGAGTTCTTCTATTCTATCTTGATAAAACTATGTAAACGATAAGTAAGCTTACGGCATAACTTCTTGTATTCCGATAGCTGGCTTACTTACTTATATGGGAGCAGCTAATACAATATAAACAACAAAGAAATATCACGGCTACAAATCGAAATTCCTACTTTCAATCTGCTTGCAAGAATTGTAGCTGCTTCGGATACGACTAATGCTTGCTAATACTCTTGAAAACTAGAATCACGACTAGAATTCCTATTTGTTACTCTAAATCTGTAATTCACTGCTAAGACTGCTGATACGACAGCTCCATACCAGGGACACGCCTAATCTAATACTGATAAGTGAGTTTCAATCTTATATCCGGTAAGCGAGTAGCAAGCTTGAACTCTTCCTGCTAAAACTACTGCAACTACTTAGCAATGATGGAATTCAGAGAACTAGCTGTAATTCTGCTTTCTTCCTGTCAGTCTTATAGCAAGAAAGCAATCTGCTAACTTCAATTAACACTGTTTAAACGACAAGTCAGCTCTATCTTGTAAGCCTCTGTATACGAGAAGCAAGCAACTAATTCTGCTAACAACTGCGGAAACTCATTTTCGAAAGGGGATTTCCTTATTTACTTTATTTCATTTTATTTCATTTAATAGAAGAGCTGCTTCTTGAAGTGAATGATCGGAATTCAGAGACCATAGAGAATAATCAAATAGCGAAGGCCAAATAGAGAGTAAAGGAAAACAATGTGCTAACAGAAGCACAGGGAAAAGCATTCACAGATAGCCCAGAACATAGGCATTGAGTCTAGTAAATAAAGTAGTGGAAACGGGCTAGCCAAAAGAAGGTACTAGTAAAGATCAGTCACACGGGATTCGTTTTTCATAGACGAATAGGCTTTCGAGAGCAAAGGCCTTCCTTGGGCAAACTAGTTTCTCAATCAATGCTTATTCGCTTATTTGTCACAATAACATACAACACGTTAACCGAGTACTAATAACGTAATTCCGTATCCTTGTTGTTCAAGGAATAAAAGGAAGAAGATCTTAAACAAAATCCACAACTAAAGATAGTACTACTAGGCAGACAGGGACCCGCCTGACTATTTCGTTTTCTTCACAGAAAAGATGGGATAAGCTTTTGAATTCAAGCGCAGGGAGAACTACCAACAAGCACTTCAGAAACTCCAACTTACTCGGCATCTACTGAACATCACTTCTATATCTACTGAACATCACTTCTATGCTGATCTTTCCTCTCTACCTATACAACTGAAGTTTCCAGCTTTCCAGCAAGGTATTGGGATAGTTCACTCAGATTTTGAGATGGTTTTTGGGCAAGTGTTTAAAGACGGAACCTGGCCCAGTGTGACTTCAGGTAAAGTATGGCTGCCTTGTAGGACAGGAGTTTACTTAGCTGCATGCATTCATTGCAGACCTGGCTGCAAGCATCCATAGATAGCTGCCGAAGGTACTTGTCTTATCACTCTTTGGCAATCGAATTGACAGTGCATGTGTGGAAAAGAGAGCTAGTGGATTCCTTCTCGTTGTTTAGTCTGGAAATACACCAATAGCAACACAGAATGCTATTACGATACCTAAACTAACCCCTACTCTCCATTTTCTGTCTATATTATCCATAGGTATTTGTATTGCTGGTTCCTCTGGTGGTATGACCTCTTTCAACATAGCCATATTGTTAAAACTATTCTCATCAAAGGTAAAAGGAGTATCTCCCCGGATTGACATCACTATATCTGATATATCTTGAGTTTCCTGCAGTGTTATCTTAGTATACCCTTGTACAATAGCACTCTCATTGAGAAAGTAATCCCACGACATATAAAGCAGTTGATCTGGTTGAATATCTATATTACAAGGTATAAACTTGTACCAAACTGTAGTGTAAAAACCAACTCTGACAAGTGCGAAAATACTACCATATACAGTATTGATTCCTCCATCCATAGATGATTGATATAGTTGTCATTTTTATCAAACAATTGGTTAAATTATTGGATATGAAAAAATATTTCTTTGATAATGCACTTTTATAGGCTGGCCATAACACTGTTTCTAACCACTTATTACCATCATCTATCCCGGGTGTAAATTGTTTTAAAGATAGCAAATCTTTCCAAGAATCAAACTTCCATTTATTTAATGTTGCGTTAAAACTGACAATAGGAGATGTCCAAAGATAATTTGCACCCAGGATCATAAACTTCATATGATATTTGATGAATGAAATCTTTATTAGTTAATGAATCCATATATAACTTACTATGATATGCTAGTTGATCATTTAACGATTTGAATATATACGGGCCATTAGAGAAAATCTCATTAGAGATAATATCATTTGATCTATTAGAAATACTATTATTAGATAATAACTTCTTATATAAACCCACTACTTTCCACAATAATGTTCTATTTACAGATTCCACTGATGTACTACATTCAATATCCGGTACTTGGAATATATTAGATACACCTCTCTTGTCAAATACAAACTTTTCGAACTTACAATACAAATCCCTCATACGGTTGAAATCGGTTGTCATGATTGCTATACTTTATTAAATTAATATTTGAAGGTTGGTGGGGATTTCCATTTTTTAGAGTTGAAACTCCTACCCTAGTGCTCAATACTGTAGTGGTAGAGAGCTATTTTATCCCTAGTATACTTTGTACGTACGGCTAGAGATTGAAGGGAATCAACTTAGTAAGCATATGCCTACTTTCTATGTGAGTTAATCACGTGAACAGATAGTATCAACAGAGAAGTCACATAAGCACCTTCCAATCGAACTTCTTTTGCTAATTAACAAGAGACCAGACAATACAATAGCTCTTTTCATTTCCTATAATATAATACTGTACTTTATACGCTCCTATAATACTTATATGCAGAGAAACCCTATACGCAGAGAAACCCTTTCTTACTTATGCAGAGAAACCCTATACGCAGAGAAACCTTCTCTTACTCGAAACCCTCTCTTCCCCGAAGACAGTCTTCCTCGCCAACCCATAGATAGGCGCTTTCCTATATTATATATATGGATTCGTTCCCGGAGCCAGAGCGGATTCCATGAATTGACGTATATGCTATGAGCGTAGTTATCAATCAGGTACGCCGGTAGCAAGATTCCATCCCATCCCTGAGGATAGTGATTTCTGGTATAGAGTATTTATAGAAAACTCGTATCAAAAATATCATACCAAAAAGAAAGAAGAGATAAATGAGCCTTGTTTCCCGAGAGAGACCGCCATCTCTCAGGACTGCAGTCTTATAGTCGACAGCTCTATGTGGAGTTTTACAAGCCACCACTCTGGACCGTGGTCTTAGCTCTCACACCGAGAAAGCCTGCCTTCCCCCCAGAAGAAAGTCTTTCTCTCCCTCGTTTCGTTGTTAAAGAGAAAACAATTGGATGCTAGTTTGAGGTGAGACTAGTATCTCAAGTAACTCAAAATATCTCTGCTCAGTAACGTAACGATCTTCCTCATCTAATAAACATCCTTAAGGTGTGCTCTACCAGCTGATTGGCTAAGGCAAATCTTCCCCTCGAATATATTACCATCAACGTATAAATGGGATGAAAGGATTATCCCGATATTTATCAATATCATTCCGGAAATATAGATCACCTTCTAAAAATTTAGCGCACACATGATGCATATATGTGACGCTAAGTGCAAATAGTACTTTCTTTCCCAAGTCAGCATTATCCATCACTGACTGATTTTTATATGGTGACGAAACCGTCAAAGATGGGAAATTCAAAACGTATTGAAGCCTGACGTCCTTGCTAATTATATTATACATTACATCTACTATATTGGTATGAAATAGGTTGGCATGAAAGAACTCCAGAATAAAAGGCCAATCAGAATTATTTTTATTTCTCGCTCGAACGAACTCTCTGAATTCTTGTGTATAAACACAAGGATCATTCATTTCACAAAATGTTTTATAGTTCTCTATAACTGTCCAAATACTATCATTCTCTTTGCTCCCATTAAGCCACCATAGTTCACACATTTTTCCATCAATGATTTTGAAGATAGCTCTTACTTTTCTATTATCTTCATGAAAATCGACACCATCAGCGATAATATCAATATAGGTTCGATTGGTTGGGTGAGAATCAATCAAAGGGGTTTTCATTCCATCACCGTATAAACCTGCCCAAACTAAATTCTCCCACATGAGAGAACAATCATCTTCGTCTCCGAAGTAGGGATCAGCACTGATTGTGTTACCGCAGCCTATTAAAACATGAGGGATTTCGCTGTATTGTTCGATATCTTCTATACCCCCGACGGAGTTTACATGATAAACGTTTACCGCATAATGGAAGGCTACTTGTTTATTTATCATTTCCCTCCGTCGATCTATATTTTCAGTTACTATTTTCATTTGTTTGGCTAGCTCAACAAAATCAACATTAGGTGATACCGTGCTAAACCTTCTATCCCCTGGATCCATCCCTCCAGGGGGTCAGCGCATCTGTTTTGGGTACAGAGGGCCATAGGTTCGAATCCTGTCACCTTGATGTGGTATTCACAGGGGCCGAAGTGCAAAGCCCCGTAGCCTATCCGTGGTCGGGAAGGCAGGCGAAAAGCACGCACCAAAAAAAAAGAAAGCTATAATTTTCTTTTTTTCTTTTCTTCTTTCGTGTTTGAAACCCATTATCAGGCTTTTGCTTTTGATATTCTATATCTATCTAATATTATAAAGCTATTTCACTGGTTTGATTTACATACCTCAGTCATGTTATTTGTCTAGCCTTCAATCAGAATAGCCTCTCCACCGGTTCCGAAGATTCTTTCGGCATCAATGTGCTTTTGGAATCTTCCTATGAAACAAATAACATTCAGGAACTGTTTAGGACAGAACAGGCCGCAGATCAGTAGAAAGCGAGCTTTTTTCGCGTATAGCCAAGCCAACCTCGAAGCCCAATTAGCGCACGGGCCCTCAACTCAACCCTGGCGAGTACGCTAACTTGGTCAGGGAGCATTTAGACGGTGCAGTTAGTATTGACCACTACCGCCAAGTCCATAATTCCTAAATTGATGAAGTACACATAATGGAGCTCAAAAGCCGATTACAAAATATACTTTTTTAGCATCTTGAAACCGCACATAATAAATATTATGAATGAATCACCTTACAATAACATACGAGAGACTGCTTTCGATTTTTTCGAACAACAAGTCGAACCCAATGAACAATTCCATTCAAAGGAATGTTCTAGAGGGGGCCCTTTTCCGCTATATTCGCGATATTGAACAAAATGGAAGAAATTCTTCACGATTTCTAGAGTTCCGGGATTACTTCACTGATATCGATTTTTTCCTAAGCACGGCCTCTACTCTAGGTTAGTTCAAAGTGTAGTACAACGAACTATCGATACACCGAAAACGAGTAAAGATGGGTACATAAAATGAAGACATCGTGGATTACCCAAATTGGGACGACGATAGGACATTTCACTTTCTTTCGCAATATTTCTGATCATGACTCAACCACTAGGAAAGGGGATTGCTTACTCTCAGCCACGTTTTTCGCTTATGCTTAGTCAAGTGAGGATTCCATTCGAAGTAACGTAACAGGAGCACCATCTTCAAAACTTCTCGGGATCCGGAGTTTATCGAGAAAAGGTCCCATCCTTCAATATCATGATTGGGTCAACCAGGCCAGATCATAAGTTCAATAGTTTGATCGGGTCGACCAGGTCAGGCCCGATCATGAGTGAATAGAAAATCGAAAACGTACATAGCTGTTCCAGCGGAAATACTTTGTTTAATTCTACCACTTCTACTAGGAGTAGCCTTTTTAGTGCTAGCTGAACGTAAAGTAATGGCTTTTGTGCAACGTCGAAAGGGTCCTGATGTAGTGGGATCGTTCGGATTGTTACAACCTCTAGCAGATGGTTTTAAATTGATTCTAAAAGAACCTATTTCACCAAGTAGTGCTAATTTCTCCCTTTTTAGAATGGCTCCAGTGGCTACATTTATGTTAAGTCTGGTCGCTTGGGCCGTTGTACCTTTTGATTATGGTATGGTATTGTCAGATCCGAACATAGGGCTACTTTATTTGTTTGCCATATCTTCGCTAGGTGTTTATGGAATAATTATAGCAGGTTGGTCTAGTAAGACGGGGGGCGGCCGTTCGGTCGCCTATGATATACGGACCAATTGGTCAAAAATGGGTTTGTGCCGCAGGTGTTGAACGATCTACTCTACACAGGTGTGGGCTTACAGGGCTAGGGCTCATAAACCCTTTCTTTCATTGGGTCGGTCACTTTTCCGGGCCGGGATCGAGAAGTGGAAGTCATAAAAAATGATCTTCGCACCCGAAAGGTAGCTTGTCAAGCTGGTCTCACTATTGGAATGGAAATTCTAGCTTTCTTTTTGGCTCTTCTTCTTTGTCAACGCTACTAAGGACCTGACGGTTCGCCTACTTGATGAATGAAAGAACATGAGAAAGGGTTCTAAAAGAAAAGGCGACGAAAGTATACTACACTACACTACAGTACAGTCAAAGTCAGCGGCTGAGTGCCTCGCCTACTATTTTTTGTAGGCGAGCGAGTTAGAGAAGAGGCTTAGGGATAAGAGAGTGTCGGTGCGTACGTAGCCTTCATTCTACTACGCTACACAAAGTCACTTAGCTCGACGTTAATTAAGAGAGTAAAGGAGGAATACCCTACATAGAAGAACCGCTGTTCGCTTACAAAGGTATAACCTTTCGCTCCCCGGGGCAAAGCTGCTTCGCACCACTGATAGACGACTACTTAATTAAGATTCCATTTCAAAGGCGCTACTTTGTTTCGCAAGCCTTTGTCATTGTCAGTCAACTAAGGTTGGCCCTCGGCCCCCTGCGAATCCGTAAATCAGAGAGCATGCCGCAAAAAAAAGGATGGTCCCCTATGCATTGAATTCTTTCCGGAACGAAAAGAATTCAAGTACCTGACCCCCCCATCATGGTGAACCTCTCCTTGTGATCGGGATGAGGTAGATGCCTCCCAGCCGGGGGGCGGATCGAATCGGAGTTTCCTTAGGTAGCCACCGACCTACAGTTCTCCTTAAACTTCTGTGCTTGGTGGAAAAGAAGCGAACAAAGGTACGCTCGCTTGCTGTCTTGTTCTCTGCCGCGGACTGGGATCGCTCGCCAGCTAGGCCCTCTAGAAAAAAGTTGGAGCAACATTGTATGAGAACATATTACCCATCTTCGGGGACAAGGGGCGGAACGACCTCTCGATCTACTTACTGCAGCCCAGGACGGGCGTCGTCGTCTAGGCGTGACTTCTTGTTTTGATCTCCCCTACGCCTAGGACGTTGTCTGGGCCAAGAGCCATAGTTAGTTGCTGTTTCCATTTGGTTCTTCTTTCTCGTTGTTGATACCGGCAAGACCCAGCCAGATGATGATGTCTGCTGGTTGGTAGTGAGAGGACTCTTAGTACCCGCAAAAAAAAGGGCGCTGGTCATGTGATTTAGTTTCTTGCTCTCCCTTAGCAGCGGGAAAGGAGTCTATCTATCTGCCTAGCTTTGGTAGATTTCCCCCAACGCAATTCAAAAACGGAAATTCCACGAATCCCTGAGGTGGATAAGCCCGACGACTCAGCAGCAGTGCGGAATTGAGTTTCTGGTCCGGTGGATCTGATCTATTCTATTCTGGGGCAATACATACCAAAAGGTTCGAAAGAAGGAAGGCGCAGTATATAACCAACCCGCCCATAGCCGGTCTAACTGCTGAGAGAGAAAAGTGCTTTTCTTTCCCTAAGAGTCCTCGAGTACACACAGCTATTGCTGATCCTTTGCGAGATCAGGATGAGACCCTTCAGAATTTCTAATCAATCCATGTTAGGTCAACATCGAGACAGAGCATCTCAGTTGGCTCTGTCAAGGAAGTGAAACAGGCATTCCTAGGTTGAGGTTACCATAGGATTGACCCTCAGTCAGGCCTCCGATTCCAAGGAGTTGATTCAGCAAGTTCCCCGTGCTACCCCGCGGGAAGTCTAATCGGATCAATCGGTGGTTCCGTAATGAGTAGTCGAATACACATTGAGGGGGCCTTGCCTCCTCCTTCCCGCCCACACCTTCATTCTTTTCCTCCTCTGATCTTAGAAAGCCAAGAGACTTGAATTTAAGGCTTCAACAGTTATAATTATACGAATTCTACATACTAATTCGAATTAGCCAATAAATTAGCTATCATCTTTTCAATATAAATTATTGCAATATCAATGAATTGCAAAAATGCAATATTCAATAAGTAAAAAACAATACTCTGAAATAACCTACTAAAAAAAAGGATATTATTAAACACTAATAAGAAAATAAGATTTGATTTCTATTCATCTTAATGTTTCTTATTATTATATATGCCCCTTTGTTTAGGGGATTCTATGTCTAATTATTCCAAAAATTGGATTGATTGATACGAGTTGATTTCCTGTTACGATGGATGGAAGAAAGAATGGATAGTCCAATAGCTGCTTCAGCAGCCGCAAGGGCTATAACAAAAATGGCGAAAATGTAGTTGTGGAAGTAGTCTTGCCCACTTTGCCTTACGCTCATAGAGATCTATAAGTATCCCTCTTGTCTAAGTAGGTAAGTACGCTCTGCCCAGTACTTTGGCATTAAAGCCTGAGTCCTTTGACCTTCTTTCTTGAATGTTCTGGAATCCCAAAGTTAGAATTGAATGCAAAGAAAGAAAGTGAATTCCAAGTGAATCACGAAAGAAGCAAAGCCGTAACTCGCTTCCGCCGGCAAGTAGGCATGAAAAGTAAACAATGGTGACCCCTCTTGCATCTCCTCCTTCAAAACCCTATCCTCGATCAATGGTATTGGAATTTGAGCCCAGACAAAGCTTTTCTCCTCAGGAATTTCATTAATGAATTTTATTATCTTGATAGACCGATGAGCTATAATGTCTCTGGGTAGGGGGGCCCGCCTGGATCTATGATCGTCAATATTGGGGTGCTATCATAAGGTGGTTAGATCTCAACCAAGTAAAGGGCGCCCCTGAGGACGTAGACTTAAACTAGGGGGCTGAGATTGTCTGCTGAGAAGCTCTGGAATGATAGAGAAGGCAAAGGATGCTAGTACTGGACGAGTAGTAAGAAAAAAGAGTTCCTGCTGTCCAACTACCCGATTCGTTAAAGTAGCACTGGTAAATGCGTAGATAGCTGTCCAACTAGTCTATTCGAGAAAGTAAATAGCAACGGAGACATACTACTAGCACAGGTCGCGGGAAGGAAACCCGGGGGAGGAGGATGAGATAGCTTGGTGGGTTTGTTTGTAACAACTAGCAATACTCGTTCGGTTTCAAAAGTAGAGCTATAAGACCGGGTAAGCAATAGGAAAGAAATGTAGTTGTAGTATAGTACTGTACAACACAACTAGCACAGGAAAACTATTCGAATCGCTTGTAACAGCAAGCCCGGAGCTAGCCTAAAAGAATTCCATATCTGAGCGTTCTAGTCATTCCTGCGAAACTAGAAGCTACTACTCGTTCCAAGGGTGGAGGAGAAGTATCCGTCTTGTTCTTACGCCGACGATGTCTGGTTTATATTTCATAATAGAAGAGGTGGATTGGATAGTTTATATCATGGAGAAATGTGCCTATCTCTCGATCAAATAGTAATCGGATTGTAAGAAAGAAGTTATGGTAGTTTTGACTTAGGGGCCTACTGCCTATTAAGAACCTGGAGTGAACCTTATTTATTTTTGGGGAGAAATGACTCTTGTGAATTGTAGAAGCAATAGCATGTACAAAGCTAGGTTGATCTACAAAGATAAAGAAGAAATAGACCTACCTTTCCAACTATCTTTTGAAAACACTAAGCAGGGATCAAAGCACTATTAATAGGTCCTCCTGAAGTAATCCTTAACAGTTGTGAAATAATGGCTTTTCTAACCAACAGGTCTATTGTTTCAGCCAGTAATCCAACCAACAACTGAAGTTTTTCCCATCCCAAGTCTAAAGATAGAGATGAACCCTCTGCTGTTCAAGATTGGCTTAGTGTTAAATCATCCACTGCTCTCTTTCCTCTTGTTTTTGGTGAATTATCAGTGTGCAGATGAATTCAATCCACTGCTATTGAAGAAGCTTTTGGAGGCATATCCTCTCTTGTCTTGTCGGACTAAGAGCTCTTGTCTCTTTCTTTTCCCACGGTAACTAGAGATTGAATAATAGAAGCCAGATTCAATATCATAAGAAAATAGAGATTGTAGCGTAGAGTCAGGCTATCCCATGTTAGCAATAACAGCTTTGGGATCTTTCCTGTTAATGATGAATAGCTTGCCTCAACAGATAATCAGAATTCTTTCTATTCGCGGTATAACAACCGGAAAACGAATCGATCTAGATGCCCCACTCTTGCCTTGAAGGAATTGAATCATCAACTGACTTACTTGAGGAATAAATCAGCTGCTTTCGATTCTTGTCTATCGGATTCTATTGAGAAGAAGGGACAACCATCCATCCTCCCCGATAACGATAAGTGGTTGTCTACTTCCTTGAAGCCCTACTTCCCTAGAGAATTTATTTAAGCAAGTATTGGCGTAGGAGGTGCGAAACCACGGCAATGCAATGACAGATAGGGTTTTTGGAAAGCGGGTAAGGAGGCAGGTAAGTATTAGTCGGTGGATAGCTGTTTTGGAAGAACACTCGGATTAGGGGGAACCCCAAGCGCGAGCGAGGAAGTAAGAAAGTAAGAAGCTAGCAAGGGTTGTCAAACCAGCTAAGGATGTAGCTGTCATCAACCAGAAGCAAGTAAAGACGGGAAGCCCTCTACTCTAGTATTTCGCTTAGGAGGGGATGCCACCTCGGAGAGCAAGCCTGGTCTTGCAAATGAATTGAAATGAAGTAGTTGTTTATTTAAAAGCAAGGAAAGATAGCAGTTAAGGAATATCGGATCGGGTTGCTCGGGGAACAGGATCTTAATGATCAAAGAAGTGATTCAAAGAAAAGTGCCGGTAATGTAATGGTACTCCGCGCCATGGCTCTGGTACTTAGGAATGATTGGGTTGTCCCTTCACTCAGAAGATAGGGTTGTTTCTTGCTTTGGTTGAATCAACCCTTCACTCGGGCTAGACTCCTTCCTATTGATTCCCTTCTTCTATAGACAGACCCCCGGCTAGGGCAGCAGCGTTTTAAAGAAATACGAACAGTTTGGTTTTCAGTGAGCCCGCTTCTTATTCTTAGTGATAGGTTTCTAAAGTATCTATCGCTATGTGCCCCTCCCCGGAAAAAAACAAATAGGCTCGGGCAATTATCAGCTTAGGGACAGCAAGCGGATAGTAGATCTGGCTCCATCCCTTGAATCCGCTGTAACTGATAGAATCTTGTACGAGAGACCCGCAAATAAATAGGGAAACCCGCTTAAAACGCTTTTTAAGTAGAAGCTGAGCCATTACCTGCTAGCATATCTCCCCACCAGGACTCCCCCCAAAGCAAAGCTAAACCCGTTCTTTAATTCAATACCTAGAGACCCGAAAGCTCCAGTCCAAGTTGAGGCGCAGTAGGAGGGATTTCTGTCACCATTATTTATGGACCACGTAAACATACTTTTTTAGTTTAGATTCTTATGCTGGACCTGCAGCCCTAGCCTGGGACACCACTGTGCGACATAAAGATCGGATCAAGTTATGATTTTCTCATTAAGAAAGAGTACCCGAGAAGAATAGATATGATCCGGAAACACTCTTATTCGACGAGGCGTAGAGCGTTTTACTTTCTTCTTTACAATTTCCTTAATGCGCATGAATGAGAGATTACAGCACTTAGTATGAGCATATCGGCCTAGCTTCTTAGCCATAAGAATAGTTCTACCTACCAAGTCAACCCTACTCTTGCCCACAAGAAATTATTATTAGATACTCAATTCTTCATTGACTAGCCCCCCCAAGCAATTACCTATGCCCTCCCTAGCTTATCCATAAGATAAGAAGAGACATATCTGAATAGATAGTATTAGACCACTTCTCACAAGCCCAGTCATACATAAAGGAGGATTTCTTATAGGCAAAAAGAAAACACATCTATATCGGCGTCAAGAGTTACCCAAGTCCGAAGTAATGCGTCTTTCTATCTAGTCCAACATGCTTACCCAAGACCCAACTTCTTCACTACTTGACCTACTTTCTATAACTCCCAGACTCTGCTTATTATGCCCGAAGGAGCGTATTTAGACTGAATAAGTAAATAAGGCGCGGAGCGATAGAACATCTCTCAGTTCACTAAGGATGAAATACTCTTGCTAGCTTTCGATGAATGCCTCCAGTTTTGGAGTAGATATAGGCAAAATTTAGCAAGTAACATGGTTGCTGTCACAATTCCTTAATCTTCTCGGCTGGAATCTACAATGGGCTACGTACGCCCTTGTTTTTGAATCACGGAAATGCAGAGGTTTTAATTAGTGCTTACCTGCAGTCCACCCTTTCTTTGAACCTTGTAAATGATCGAATTTACAGATATGAACTGAGTGCCATTTGATGAGTAAGATCGAACAAGGGAGAGGGATATGGAAAGGATGAAGTAATGAAAGAGGAAGTCATTGCTAGTAGTAACGACTTGTCACGATCCATTGGTTCATATAGAATCCATGTCCTAGGTCTATCAAAAAACATTCTTTTCGCTAAGCGTATATAATAAAATAGAGTGAAAGGGTCCACCCCGAAACCAAGGGGGTACTAACTAACAGCTGAGTCCTCTCCGAACCGCAGGAGATAGTTGCCCATCATACGGCTCACCAACTTCACTTGCCTCTAAGGGGGGGCTCGCTCCGGGCAGGTTCGGATCACTTACTATACACGGCCCTACGAAGGGGTTAGGAGCGTTTTCAAGATGATTCTTTCTTTGTCGAGACGAAAAAGGAACCCATCTTTTCGATTGAAAAATGTGAGTCTGTTTTGCCCACTTTATCCATCCCCCTCTATAAAAATGATAAAAAAGGCATTTTAAATGCTTCTTATTCCCGTGTTTGATCTTATCCATCTCTGCCCCGCTTCCATGTGGGCAGAGACCCCTGTAGAGAATGAAGAGGAGCCAAGGATCTTACTCTCAAGAGTGCTTCGATAGGCTCCACTCTCTCCCCTGAATAAGTCAGGCTCCGTTAGCCTAGGCTGAGATGGGGATAACGAGTCGACGATTGAAGCCCCCAACGTTCTGCCAGACACTGGACAGGGGTAAGCTCTGTAAATGTGTAGAGCCAAGTGTAGTGTGGTGTAGTAGTAGGCACTTCTAGGCCCCTTCCCGGCTACTGGATCACTCCAGTGCTTCGGGTACTACGGACCCTCTGCCATCCATTGCAGCAGAGCCGTTTCATGAGCGGGGGGGCTAAGCGCAGTTCTTTGAATCAAAGGTTTCATGAAATCAAAATCGATTCTTTTTTAGATATCTGGATAGATGGATGGATCTATCTTTCTATTCAGATATCTTTTGCAATCAGCCCCAAATCCTTGATTTGGCCAGGAAACAAAGCACTGCTTTGGGCCCAGGAAGCGAAGCTGCTTCTCCTCCACACTTCTTTATTTCTCCGTGCCCCTTCCGCCTTCGCGCGCCATTGGCGCTTTGCTCTCCTCTTATTTCTTCATTGGAGGGTTCGGATGGACTTCGCCGTTCTTTCCCAACGAAAATGGAAAGGGCTGTATCACATCGAGATGTCGATTCGTTTTCCGCCCCAAATGAGATGGGGAATTAGTCACCTCTGTCCCTTCATCTTTATGAAAGGAATCGAGGCCCGGCTCGCGTCGTTCCAACAACCGACGGGGAGCACCCCAGTATACGATCGCGCGCAGTAACTGGGAGTCCTATTACACCTAAGGCCAACTTCCATTCACCAAACCCAGGTTCATCTCGTGTAGTGATTGTGGACTCGTACAAGGATATGGAGTCGACGGTTGATGTATCAGACTCGACCCTGTCTTTCGTAGCATGCATTCCCATCTGTGTTGCAACTGATTCGGTAAGCTACGTGTCCGGTGCACGGAAAACAGCCTTCGGTCTCCCAACCTTACTCATGGCAACCTTCCGGCCGCCCAACGACCTATAACGCTAGTCACTACTCCCACTGGGGCTAGGAAGTAAGCCCCACAACCCAAAGCGGCGAAGAACAAATAGAATTTGCTACAAAAGCCGGCTAACGGGGGTATTCCTGCGTATGAGAACATTGTAATGGAGAAGGTCATAGCCAAAATAGGATTCGTTTTGGCTAGAGCGCCCAAATCCGCTATATATTTGACACGGGTTTGCCGTAATGCTGGAACTATGGCGAATGCATCTATCGTCATTGATGCATAAATAAATATACCAATTAGTAGTGATTGAATTCCTTCTATGGTTCCACATGAGAAACCAGTACGAATATAACCTACATGTCCAATCGAACTATGAGCTAGAGGTCTTTTTACTTTCGTTTGGGCCATGGCGGCCAGTGCTCCTAAGATCATAGAAGCAATGCTGCAGAAAAAGAAGATTTGTTGTAATGTACCCCCATAGGAAGCAACAATAGAAACACGTGACATATTTGCAGAAATAGAGATTTTAGGCGCAATAGAAAGGAATGCTGTCACCGGGGTGGGTGAACCCTCATAGATATCAGGTGCCCACATATATAGAGTCAAAAGAGAGATTGAGTCCGAGGGAGAGGGGGGTTTTCTTGGGGCTCGAGAGATTGAATAGATAGGGCCCCACAAGTTGGTTAATTCGCCGCTGGGGAATTCACACAAAAGGGAAGGACTTATTCTCAACGAAAAAAGTGCTCTCTGAACCGAACGTGAAAGTTGTTTTCCATCAGACGGCTGTTCACGTAACTCCACTCTCGGCTTGGATTATATATCCATTTGGTCCGCTCTCGGCCATTCCACACGCTGCCTAGCAGAGACGTGGTTATCTGAAGTGGATTCTCTCTTTTCTTTGGGTGTAGTCGGACATTCCACTTTGTTAAGTTCTTTTCTTTTCTTTTGTATTGTAGTAGATGCCGAACCTGCTGCTCAGTGGGCGGGCGCAGCAGCTACATGGACCCCTTTCTTTATGTTGTTGCCAGCGCTTTCCCGGGCCGAGCCGGAATTCTTTATTAGAACGTCGGCAGGCAAAGCCCGAAGGAAGGCTGCTATCCCCTCGGCCTTCTTCCTTTTCGATGAAAAACAAATCAATCTCCGAAAGCGTTTTCCTTACCCTTCCCCCCCTTCGTCGAGCCTTTCCTTTAGTGGTAAGGGATATGCACCTTATCTGAACGTCGGCAGGCATTCCGGAATTCTCCTTTTTGAGCCCCGGGTGAACATAGGCTCAAACATGATTGGGGGGGTCCTAGCTACGCCATGCGTTCAATACAAAAAAAAGCCTCTGGGAAGCAGCAGAGATTACAAAAAGAGGGTGCTTTCCTGTGTTGCACTGAAAAAAGGACAAAGGAGAAGACGCTCTTCGACTTTCTTTCTTCCTCCCGCGCCCGCCTAAGCCCGGCCCGCGTTAGAGGGGAAGATTAGCAAAGCGGAAAAAGACAGAGGGAGGGGGAGCTGCATCTTATTCTCTTCGCGTTCAGGATCGGAGAAGCATTCGGAAGGGGCTAGGCCTTCATTTCGTTGGCAGAAGCAGAAACGATCCAATCCATTCGGGGAACCCAAAAACGAACTCTGTTTACTTTTTTCATAGATAGATGATATATATAGGAATAATATATACATCCCTTTACTGTATATGTCTATGTATCTTTTAATCTCCCGATTCTCTTTTTTTTTTAGTTCGCACTGCTCTTTCTCTCTAAATTGCATCAAAGAAAATAGAGAGAGAGAGCAGATGGATCCTATCCCCTATAACGAACACTCATTCCTATCTATTGATAGAAAGATCTTCGTCACGGACTTTGCCTTAGACTGACGGAACAAAGCTAAGAAGTAGGCTGAATGGAAAAAGGAAAGGGACAAGGGCGGTCGTCGCTTGGCGCGAAGGCTGCTGGTTCGGTACGGTACTAAAGGTCCT
>Ga0207690_10000780_pt1 | contig 20611 bp, 19 predicted proteins | sample KBSC23metaG_FD_184315 | JGI IMG/M metagenome (GOLD analysis project Ga0207690, IMG submission 184315) | Corn rhizosphere microbial communities from Kellogg Biological Station, Michigan, USA - KBS C2-3 metaG (SPAdes) (version 2) | ecosystem: Host-associated > Plants > Roots > Rhizosphere > Soil ...
TCGAGGATCGCCGGGTTCTCGAGCGTGGACGTGTCCTGCGTGATCGCCTCGCCCTTCGCGAGCGAGCGCAGCAGGCGCCGCATGATCTTGCCCGAGCGCGTCTTCGGCAGGTTGTCGCCGAAGCGGATGTCCTTCGGCTTCGCGATCGGCCCGATCTGCTTGCCGACCCAGTCGCGCAAAGTCTTCGCGAGCGCCGCCGCTTCCTCGCCTTCCGGACGCGAACGCTTCAGCACCACGAACGCGACCACCGCCTCGCCCGTCGTGTCGTCCGGACGGCCGACCACCGCCGCTTCCGCCACCAGCTCATGCGAGACCAGCGCCGACTCGATCTCCATCGTGCCGAGCCGGTGGCCCGACACGTTCAGCACGTCGTCGATGCGGCCCATGATCGTGAAGTAGCCGGTGTCCTTGTCGCGCACCGTGCCGTCGCCGGCCAGATACAGCCGGCCGCCCAGTTCCTCCGGGTAATAGCTCTTCTTGAACCGCTCCGGGTCGCCCCAGATCGTGCGGATCATCGCCGGCCACGGCCGCTTGACGACGAGGATCCCGCCTTGCCCGTTCGGCACGTCCTGGCCGGTCTCGTCGACCACCGCGGCCATGATGCCCGGCAGCGGCAGCGTGCACGAACCCGGCACCGTCGGCGTCGCGCCCGGCAGCGGCGTGATCATGTGGCCGCCGGTTTCGGTCTGCCACCACGTGTCGACGATCGGGCAGCGCTCCTGGCCGACGTGCTTGTGGTACCACATCCACGCTTCCGGATTGATCGGCTCGCCGACGGTGCCGATGATGCGCAGGCTCGACAGGTCATAGCTCTTCGGGTGGACCTTGTCGTCGGCTTCGGCGGCCTTGATCAGCGAGCGGATCGCGGTCGGCGCGGTATAGAACACGGTGACCTTGTGATCGGCGATCATCTTCCAGAAGCGCCCGGCGTCCGGATAGGTCGGCACGCCCTCGAACACGACCTGCGTGCCGCCGCACGCAAGCGGCCCGTACGTGATGTACGTGTGGCCGGTGACCCAGCCGATGTCGGCCGTGCACCAGAACACGTCGGTGGGTTTCCAGTCGAAGGTCCACTTCATCGTCTGCGCGGCCCACAGCAGGTAGCCGCCGGTGCTGTGCTGCACGCCCTTCGGCTTGCCGGTCGAGCCCGACGTATACAGGATGAACAGCGGATGCTCGGCACCGACCCATTCCGGTGCGCACGTGTCGGACTCGGCGTGGGCGAGTTCGTGCATCCACAGGTCTCGCCCGGCGTGCCAGTCGACCTTGCCGCCGGTGCGGCGATAGACGATCACGCTCTTCACCGCTTCACAGCCGCCCATTGCGATCGCTTCATCGGCGATGCTCTTGAGCGGCAGCGTCTTGCCGCCGCGCGCCTGCTCGTCGGCGGTGATGAGCGCGACCGCGCCGACGTCGACGAGCCGTTCGTTCAGCGATTTCGCGGAGAAGCCGCCGAACACAACCGAGTGCGTGGCGCCGATGCGCGCACAGGCCTGCATCGCGACGATGCCCTCGATCGACATCGGCATGTAGATGACGACGCGGTCGCCCTTCGCGATTCCGCGTTTCTTCAGCGCATTCGCGAAGCGCGACACGCGTGCGAGGAGATCTGCATAAGTGACGCGCGTGACGGTGCCGTCGTCGGCCTCGAAGATCACCGCGACGCGCTCGCCGTTGCCGGCTTCGACGTGGCGGTCGAGGCAGTTGTACGACGCGTTGAGTTCGCCGTCGTCGAACCACTTGTAGAACGGCGCGTCGCTCTCGTCGAGCACCTTCGTGAACGGCCTGTGCCACGAAAGGCCTTCGCGGGCGAGACGCGCCCAGAAGCCCTCGTAATCGCGCTCGGCTTCGGCGGCCAGTGCCTGGTAGGCCGGCATGCCGGAAATGGTTGCCGCCTTCGCGAGCGCCGCGGGCGGCGCAAACTGACGGGTTTCGTGAAGAACCGATTCAATCGCAGACATCGACTACCCCTTGGTGAACATGAATCCTCTGCATGGCGGCGCGATCGTGCGCACCGCGTCTTGGCCGGCGCACGATCGCGCCGCTGTCTCCCACCACCTGCGCGCGCCCGGAAGGCACGCACGATGCTGCACCGCACCACGTCACGCGACGGTGAGCGTACGGCCCGGCGATTTCCACGATAAGCGCTCGAACTTACCCGTCACTTACGGGGCCTCGCCGTTTCGCACGCCGCCACGCTACGGTCGGCGCTTGACCGCCGGCTTTACGCTGTTACAACTGCGACCCTACAATCGTAACTGAACTCGCCCCCCGGACTCCAGCTTGAATCGCTACGCCCTCTTCCTCATTCTGTCGATGCTGTTTGTCGGCAGCAACGTCGGTATCGGTAAATCCATCGTCGTCTTCGTCCCGGTCGCCATCCTCGCCACGCTGCGCTTCGTGATCGCGATCGCCGTACTGTGGCCGCTGTTCAGCCCGGTGAAGATGCGCGCGGTCCGGCGCGCGGAATGGTTGAACCTGTTCCTGCAGGCGTTCTTCGGCACCTTCATGTTCACGCTGCTGATGCTCAACGGCGTGCAACGCACGAGCGCGGTCGCGGCCGGCGTGATCACCAGCACGATCCCCGCCATCGTCGCGCTGTTCGCGTGGCTGATCCTGCGTGAAAAACCGAACGGCCGTGCGCTCGTGTCGATCGCGCTCGCGATCGCCGGCGTCGTGACGATCAATCTCGCGAACGGCGGTACGTCCGCGCACGACGCCGGCGCCGCCTCGTCCGGCTCGCTGACCGGCAATCTGCTGATCCTCGGCGCCGTCTGCTGCGAATCGATCTACGTGATCCTGTCGCGCCGGCTCACGCAGACGCTCGCCCCCATCGACATCTGCGCGTACACGCACCTGTTCGGCCTGTTCCTGATGCTGCCGCTCGGCGCGACGGCGATGTGGCAGTTCGATTACGCGAGCGTGCCGGCCGCTACGTGGGCGCTCGTCGTCTGGTACGGGCTGTCGGCCAGCATCTTCTCGTTCTGGCTGTGGATGAAGGGCATCCGGCACGTGCCGGGCAGCCTCGCCGGCGTGTTCAGCGCGGTGCTGCCGGTCGCGGCCGCCGCGTACGGCATCGCGTTCCTCGGCGAACGCCCGACGCTCGCGCACGGCATCGCGCTCGCGTGCGTCGTCACCGGCATCGTGCTCGCGAGCCTGCGCGTGAAACGCGCGCCGGCCGCGGCTTCCTGATCCGGCCCCTGCCCTCCCGGCGCGTCGCTGCAGTCGCGCCGGCCAACGCGTTACAATAGCGCGCCTTTTCGAGATTACCCCCGCTACCTGCGCACAGCGCCCTGTACCTCCATCATGTCTGCCTCGCATTCGCCCGGCCACACCCGTCGCTCGCTACGCCCCCTTCCCGCGCTGATCTTCATGAGCCGCTGGCTCCAGGTGCCGCTTTATCTGGGCCTGATCGTCGCGCAGGCCGTCTATGTATTCCTGTTCCTGAAAGAAGTCTGGCATCTGCTGTCGCACGCGACCAGCCTCGACGAGATCAGCGTGATGCTCGCGGTGCTCGGCCTGATCGACGTCGTGATGATCTCGAACCTGCTGATCATGGTGATCGTCGGCGGCTACGAAACGTTCGTGTCGCGCCTCGGCATCGAGGGCCATCCGGACGAGCCCGAGTGGCTCGACCACGTGAACGCGGGCGTGCTGAAGGTCAAGCTGTCGATGGCGCTGATCAGCATTTCGTCGATCCACCTGCTGAAGACCTTCATCAACCCGGACCAGCACACGACGCACGCGATCATGTGGCAGGTGATCATCCACGTGTCGTTCCTCGTATCGGCGCTCGTGATGGCGTGGGTCGACCGCCTGACGACCCATACGCACCCGGCCCACTTCCACGAGACGCACGCGCCGGCAGCGAACGAGTCCCGCAAGCCGGCCGAAGCAGCCGTCAACGCATAAACGCATTCCCCACAGTCCCCACAGAGTCTCAGCCATGACCGTCATCAAACAGGAAGACCTGATCCAGAGCATCGCGGATTCGCTGCAGTACATCAGCTACTACCACCCGCTCGACTACATCCAGGCCCTCGGCCGCGCGTACGAGCTGGAAGAGAGCCCGGCCGCGAAGGACGCGATCGCGCAGATCCTCACGAACAGCCGCATGTGCGCGGAAGGCAAGCGCCCGATCTGCCAGGACACCGGCATCGTCACGATCTTCGTGAAGGTCGGCATGGACGTGCGCTGGGACGGCGCGACGATGGGCCTCACCGACATGATCAACGAAGGCGTGCGCCGCGGTTACACGCACCCGGACAACGTGCTGCGCGCATCGATCGTCAACCCGCCGGAAGGCGCCCGCAAGAACACGAAGGACAACACGCCGGCCGTGATCCACTACGAGATCGTGCCGGGCGACAAGGTCGACGTGCAGGTCGCGGCGAAGGGCGGCGGCTCGGAGAACAAGTCGAAGTTCGTGATGCTGAACCCGTCGGATTCGATCGTCGACTGGGTGCTGAAGACGGTCCCGACGATGGGCGCCGGCTGGTGCCCGCCGGGCATGCTCGGAATCGGCATCGGCGGCACCGCTGAAAAGGCGATGCTGATGGCGAAGGAATCGCTGATGGAGCCGATCGACATTCAGGAAATCATCGCGCGCGGTCCGAAGGACTGGGTCGAGGAACTGCGCGTCGAGCTGCACGAGAAAGTCAACGCGCTCGGCATCGGCGCGCAGGGCCTCGGCGGCCTCGCGACCGTGCTCGACGTGAAGATCATGGCCGCTCCGACGCACGCGGCGTCGAAGCCGGTCGCGCTGATCCCGAACTGCGCGGCCACGCGCCACGCGCACTTCGTGCTCGACGGCTCGGGTCCGGCCAAGCTGGAAGCGCCGTCGCTCGACGCGTGGCCGAAGGTCCAGTGGGAACCGAATACGGAAACCAGCAAGCGCGTCGACCTGAACACGCTGACGCCGGAAGAAGTCGCGAGCTGGGCGCCGGGCCAGACGCTGCTGCTGTCGGGCAAGATGCTCACGGGCCGCGACGCCGCGCACAAGCGCATCGCCGACATGCTCGCGAAGGGCGAGAAGCTGCCGGTCGACTTCACGAACCGCGTGATCTACTACGTGGGCCCGGTCGATCCGGTGCGTGACGAAGTGGTCGGCCCGGCAGGCCCGACGACGGCCACGCGGATGGACAAGTTCACCGAGACGATGCTCGCTCAGACGGGTCTGATCTCGATGGTCGGCAAGGCCGAACGCGGCCCGGTCGCGATCGATGCGATCAAGAAGCACAAGGCGGCCTACCTGATGGCGGTCGGCGGTGCGGCGTACCTCGTGTCGAAGGCGATCCGCGGCGCGAAGGTGCTCGCCTTCGAAGACCTCGGCATGGAAGCGATCTACGAGTTCGACGTGCAGGACATGCCGGTGACGGTGGCCGTCGATTCGTCGGGCACGTCGGTGCACCAGACCGGTCCGAAGGAATGGCAGGCGAAGATCGGCAAGATCCCGGTCGCAACCGCTTAAGCGCGATCGAACGAAAGGCCGGACAAGCGTCCGGCCTTTTTACTTCCCATTCTCATTCTCGCACGCGGCCCGTTGCTCAAGGCTGATTCTCATTACACGCAAAAGGCAGGCCCGGCAAGGCTTCGAGGCTTGGCTTTTCTCGTTCGAGCGATTATCGTTCGGTTTCTGAAGCCCCACTGAACAAGGAATAGCCATGCAAGGCGACAAGAAAGTCATCGAATACCTGAACGCCCAACTGAAGAACGAACTCACGGCGATCAACCAATACTTCCTGCATGCGCGCATGTACAAGCACTGGGGCCTCGACAAGCTCGGCAAGCACGAATACGACGAGTCGATCGGCGAAATGAAGCACGCCGACTGGCTGATCGAGCGCGTGTTCATGCTCGACGGCCTGCCGAACCTGCAGGACCTGCACAAGCTGCTCATCGGCGAGGAAACCGAAGAGATCCTGAAGTGCGACCTGAAGCTCGAGCAGATCTCGCAGAACACCTGCAAGGAAGCGATTGCCTACTGCGAATCGGTGCGTGACTACGTGTCGCGCGAGATCTTCGAAAAGATTCTCGACGACACCGAAGAGCACATCGACTGGCTGGAAACGCAGATCGACCTGATCGGCAAGGTCGGCCTGCAGAACTACCAGCAGACGATGATGGGTTCGCCCGAGTAAGCGCCATCACGGCCACCACCGCCACGCCCGCCACCTCGCCGTCCGCATGACGATGACGCACCAGCCAGCCGCTTCCGGGGTCCGCCCCGCCGCCCCCGTCGGGATCTTCGATTCGGGGCTCGGCGGCCTGTCGGTGCTGCGCGCCGTGCGCGCGCACCTGCCCGGCGAATCGTTCGTCTACGTCGCCGATTCGCAGCACGCGCCGTACGGGCCGCGCGACGAGGCATTCATTACGGAACGCACGCTGGCCATCGGCGAGTGGCTCGCCCGCGAAGGGGCGAAAGCGCTCGTGATCGCGTGCAACACGGCAACGGCGCGAGCGATCGCGGCCATCCGCGAACGCCTGTCGATACCGCTCGTCGGTGTCGAACCGGGCATCAAACCGGCGGCAGCGCTGTCCACGACCGGCGTCGCGGGCGTCCTCGCGACGCAATCGACGCTGAACAGCCCGCGTTTCCAGGCGCTGCTCGACCGCTACGGCGCCGGCCGCCGCTTCATCTGCCAGCCGGGCCACGGGCTCGTCGAAGCGATCGAACGCGGCGATACGAACTCGCCCGCCTTGCGCACGTTGCTTGAGCGTTATCTGCAGCCGATGCTCGACGACGGTGCCGATACGCTGGTGCTCGGCTGCACGCACTATCCGTTCTTCACAGAAACGATTCGTGACATTGTGGGCGACCGCCTGACGATCGTCGACACGAGCGATGCCATCGCCCGCCAGCTCGCGCGGGTGCTCGACGAACGCGGCCTGCGCGCGCCGGCCGGCACGCGTGCCGCGCCGCCGCGCTTTTGCTCGACGGGCGACGGCCGGCAACTGCACGCACTCGCGTCGACGCTGCTCGGCCTCGACGCGCCGGTCGAATCCGTCACCATTTCCTCGCCGAACGCGCGCGCCTGCGCGACCGCCTGACGCGCGCCGGCACACCGCCGGCACGCCCTCTCCTGCTATCCCCGCCGTTTGAAGGGTCTGATGACCTTAAAAAAAGCCGAGCCCAGGCTTGTCAACACCCGCAAATTTAATGATAATAATTCGCATTACCGTTAGCTATCGCAACTCATCATGATCGTCTGCGTGTGCAAGTCAGTTTCGGATCGCAAGATTCGCGCGTCCCTCGCCGAGGGCGTGGGTTCCTTCGACGAACTCCAGTTCGAGCTCGGCGTGGCCACGTGCTGCGGCAAGTGCGAGGAGTCCGTACGCGACCTCATGGCCGAGCAAGGCGTCTGCGCGAGCCGGTGCGGTGTCGAGCACCACGCTCATCCGATCCCGGTCACGTTCTACGACCGCAAGGCCGCCTGAGCGGCGCCGAGCGTGCGCATGCGGCCGCTGCCGCATTTAATGTCCAACCGTCAGCAAGCCATTTTCCGCGCGAGCCAGCGGCTTACCTGCCAAGGAGCCTGTCATGGAATTGCTGATCGGATTTGTGACCACCGTTTGCATCTCGCTGCTGATCTTCCGCAAGTAGTGCCGATTCACCCGCCGCGCCCCGGGTGCGACGTCGTTCTTTCAAGCTAACATGCAGGCTTCGCAATCCGCTCCTGCCGGCATCCTGCCGGCTGCTCCACGTATGAATCCCCGGGTCATCACGGTCGCGGTCGGTGTGCTTGCCGCACACGCGATCATGCTGACGGCTGCGTGGCTCCATCGCAACGCGCCGCCGCCGAAATCGGTCGAAGTGCAGTCGATCACCGCGCAGCTCATCACGCCTGCGCCGATCGCCCAGCAGGTCGCGGCTGAATCGATCCCGCAGCCCGCGCCGCCGAAGCCCACCCCGCGCGTCAAACCGAAGGTCGAGCCGAAGCCGGTGCAGAAGGCGGCCAAGCCCGCGCCTCAGCCGGTTGCGCAATCGCCTGCCCCGTCGCCGACGCCCGCGCCGGCTGCCGATCCGACGCCCGCGCCCGCCGCGCCCGCAGCTGCAGCGCCGGCCGCGACGCCCAGCCCGGCTCGCGAAACGATGCAGGTCAGCGCGCCGAAGAACGTGCCGACGCTTCAATGCAACTTCGTGAAACCCGACTACCCGTCGATGTCGCGTCGCCGCGGCGAATCGGGCACCGCCTATGTTCACTTCGTCGTCGGCGTGACCGGCAAGATCGAAAGCGTCGAGCTGCAGAAGAGCAGCGGTTACCCGCGCCTCGACGATGCCGCACTCGACGCGATGCGCTCGACCACCTGCCGTCCGTATATCGAGAACGGCCAGGCGATCCGCGCCGCCCGCACACAGCCCTACAACTTCGGGCTCACCGACTAACCTGCCTCACCCGGAAGATTCAAAGGAAACAAGAAAATGCAAAGCTACGGTATCGCGCACGTCTGGGCGCAAGGTGATTTCGTCACGCGCGGCATTGCGATCACGCTGCTCGTGATGTCGGTCCTGTCGTGGATCGTGATCATCGTCAAGGGCTGGAACGTGATTCGCCTGAACCGCCTCACGAAGAACGCGGAACAGGCGTTCTGGCATTCGGACGACTTCGACGACGGCATCAAGAAGCTCGGTCTCACCGCATCGACGCCGAGCGACAACCCGTTCCTCGCGCTCGCGCTGTCGGGCAAGGAAGCCGCCGATCACCACCATCAGACGCAGCCGCACCTGCACGACCGCATGGACGTGTCCGACTGGGTCACGCGCTGCCTGAAGGACACGATGGATGAAGGCATCTCGCGCATGCAGGCCGGCCTCGCGATTCTCGCGTCGATCGGCAGCACGGCGCCGTTCGTCGGCCTGTTCGGCACGGTGTGGGGCATCTACCACGCGCTGCTCGTGATCGGCGCAACCGGCCAGACGTCGATCGACCAGGTCGCGGGCCCGGTCGGCGAATCGCTGATCATGACGGCCTTCGGCCTGTTCGTCGCGATTCCGGCGGTGCTCGGCTACAACGCGCTGACCCGCGCGAACAAGGGTGTCGCCAGCAAGCTGCGCCGCTTCGCACACGGTCTGCACGCCTACTTCGTGACGGGCGCGCGCCTCGCGTCGTCGTCGCCCCGCGACGGCCTGCGTCTTGCGACGCGCGCCAGCTGAGACGAGGTGAACCATGGCAATGAACACCGGCTTCAGCGATGACGACGACGATGGCGTGATGAGCGAGATCAACATGACGCCGCTCGTCGACGTCATGCTCGTACTCCTGATCATCTTCCTCGTGACGATCCCGGCGATGCAGCACGCGGTGAAGATCGACCTGCCGCACGCGAGCAGCCAGCCCGTCGACGAAAAGCCGCAAACGGTCGACGTCGCGATCCAGGGCAACGGCACGATCCTGTGGAACGACCAGACGGTCACGCGCGAGCAGCTGCAGGCACACATCGCGGAAGCGGCACAGCATCAGCCGCAACCGGAGTTGCACCTGCGCGCCGATCGCAAGGTTGCCTATGAGCGTGTGGCGGAAGTGATGTCCGATGCGCAGGCCGGCGGCCTGACGAAGCTCGGCTTCGTGACCGAGCCGACCGCGAAGGCGAAATAACGCACGCGCGTTTGGCGGGTCGGGGGCGGCGCCTCGCCGGCCGAACCAGCCGGCCGCGCCTAGCCGGCGGCGCCTAGCCGGCCGCACCTAGCCGGCCGCGCCCAAAGTAAAAGGCCTTCATCGCCAGATGAAGGCCTTTTTTCATGCGCACGCGGGCGCCTTCGGGCGGCGGGCTCTTCGGCGGTATCGGTTGCGCCTCGAGCAACGCAATGCGGCTACCGTGGTCTGCACGGACTGCGCGTTCTGCCCTATCTGGCTCGCAATATATGCGGCCACCTGATTCCGCTCAGAACTTCCTTCGCGAAATGGGATTTCAATATAGGCCCGCGCGCGAACGCATTCAAGGCCCCCGCGATTGAAACTTGCGATTGCCGGCGGCACTTCAATGACAAAACAAATTTGCCACGACGCGCATCTTGCATTCAGGTGGACGAAGCATCGACGGCCGCGGCTTCCTTCTTGTCGCGCTCCGGGCAGCTCGGCTGCTTGTAATCGCCGTGATCGAGCTTCTCGACCAAATAGTCGACGAACGCGCGGACCGCGGGCGGCATCCCCTGCCGCGACACGAACACCGCATAAAGTTGCGGCACCGGCAGCGTCCAGCCCGGCATCACCGGCGACAACTGTCCGGCGCGCAATGCATTGCCGTACATCATCTCAGGCAGCGCCGCGATACCGAGGCCGTCGAGCACGGCCTCGCGGATCGTCATCAGGTCCGCCGTCACGAGCCTCGGATCGTGCTCGTGCAAGTGACGCGTGCCGTCCGGCGCGATCAGGTTGAACACGTGCCGTCCGTCAACGCTCGGCGTATCGAGCGTCTCGAAGCGCGCCAGATCGTCCGGGACGAGCGGCGGCGCATTCTGGCTCAGCAGGCTCGGCGCGCCGACCAGCATCTGCTCGGTCCGCCACAATGGCCGCACGACGATGTTCGCGTTCTGCGGCGGCTCCGAACGCACGCGCAACGCGACATCGACCGAATCCTCGAACAGGTCGATCACGCGGTTCGTCACCCGGATGTGCACCTTCACCTCGGGATAGCGGTGCAGGAATTCGGGCAGGATGCGCGACAGCATCGTCTGCGACAGCGTGACAGGGACACTCACGCGCACCGAGCCACGCGGCGACGAGCGCAGCTGCTGCACGGCGTTCATCGCGGCCTGGGCTTCGGCGAGCATCGCCTGGCAATGCTGGTAGAACAACTCCCCCGCCTCGGTCAGTGCGAGCTTGCGCGTCGAACGCTGCAGCAGCCGCACGCCGAGCGCCGCTTCGAGTTCGGTCAGGCGCCGCGACAGGCGCGATTTCGAGATACCCAGCACGCGCTCCGCAGCCGAGAACCCGCCATGTTCGACGACCTGCGAAAAGTACATCAGGTCGTTCAGGTTGTGTGCATCGATGTTCATTTCATCGTTCCAATTTCAGAACAATCCATTGCGAACCGCCGCAAATCGGACCGCAAAACGCCCAATATAATAGCGCTATGTTTCAAAAATAACGCTATTCCGATGATTTCGAGGGCTTCTGCATGACGACCGCTCGCTCGCTTGACCGCACCTACCCTGCGCTTCGCACGACCGAAGGCGGCGGCTTCGTGGTTCACCGCCCGTTCCCGACCCGGCTGCTGATGGATTTCGATCCGTTCCTGCTGCTCGATGAAATGGGCCCCATCGACTATGCGCCCGGCGAGGCCAAGGGCGCGCCCGACCACCCGCATCGCGGCTTCGAGACCGTCACCTACGTGCTCGACGGGCGCTTTCGCCATCGCGACTCGGCCGGCCATGCCGGCACGCTCGGGCCCGGCGACGTGCAGTGGATGACGGCCGGTGCGGGCGTCGTGCACAGCGAAATGCCGGATCCCGAATTCGCACAGGCGGGCGGCCGCTCGCACGGTTTCCAGTTGTGGGTCAACCTGCCGCGCCGCGACAAGCTGATCGCACCGCGCTACCAGGAAATCCCGGCCGACCGCATCCCGATCGCGACGTCGCCGGACGGCCGTGCGCAGGTCCGCGTGATCGCCGGCGAAGCGTTCGGTGTGCGTGCGGCGATCGAGACGCGCACGCCGATCCTCTACCAGCATTTCACGCTGCAACCGGGCGCAATGGTCGCGCAGCCGGTGCCGCCAGGTTATCGCGTATTCGCCTATCCGCTCGACGGAGCGGGCCGCTACGGGCCCGACAGGCAACCCGTCGACGCACGGCACATGGTCGTCTACGGTGACGATGGCGACGCGGTAACCTTCGAAGCCGGCGATACGCCGCTCGACCTGCTGCTGATCGGCGGCGTCCCGCTCAACGAGCCGATCGTCCGCTATGGCCCGTTCGTGATGAATACCGAGGAAGAGATCCGACAGGCCGTCGTCGACTACCAGACGGGCCGCATGGGCCGCATCGAAGCGTGATGCGCAATCGGGGCCGCAGCTGCCGCGAAACGGCTTGTTTTGCGTCACAATAACTTCTTTATCCATGTGGCTGCCCGCCACCAGAAGGAATCCGTCCCCTTGAACTTCGAACATCTGATCCAGATCAACTCCGACGATCCGGCCGTGCCGTCCCTTACCCGCGACCAGCTCTGGGAAGGCCTCGTGCTGCGCGCCGAACAACCGCAGCTGTTCGTGATCGGTCTCGACAGCTGTGTCGTCCACGAACGGACGGACACGACGCTCGAACGCGAACTGCACTACGGGCATGCGATCGTGCGCGATCGCGTGACGTTCATCCCGAACCAGCAAGTGCGCTACGACATCCATGCGGCCGGCGGTGAAATCGGCGGCTCGCTGACGATGACGATCGAGGAGCGCGACGACCATGAGCTGTTCCTGCGTTTCGAATACCGCACGACGCTGACCGTCACGGACGACAGCGAGGAAGCGCGTCACACGCACGGTATCGTCAAGGAAGCGTATCGCACGTCGGACATCGACACGGTGCGCCTGATTCGCGAATACGCACAAGGGCGCAAGGACCCCGATCCGCTCCACTGACGTCGATGGCGGCCGACGGGCCGCCTCTTTGACTCACGCTATCGGGTTTGTTGCATCGATCGATAAAGAGTTTTTGTAAATGGGAATAGTTATCATTTAGAATTCATTCCATCGCATCGACTGTTACCGATCAACCGAATGACCGACACCACGCGCCCGACCACGCTGACCTTGCGCCGCACGACCGGCACCGCAAGCGGCAACCGTCAGAAGACGGCAGCGGTCACGACGCCGGCGAAACCCGCCGGAAGCCGCGATGCCGGCACACGGACCCTCAGCAGCGATGCGCTGCTGCAAGGTCACAGCCACATCAGCATCGCGCATAACGGAGAGACCTATCAGTTGCGTGCCACGCGGCTCGGCAAACTGATCCTGACGAAGTAACGACAGAGTATTGTGGGGACCACCTCCCTGAGAGGTGTTGGGCAGTAGCCAGCGTAACGGCTTGCACGCGAGATCTAGACCCCTTCGTGCAAATACACTCAAGCAGCCGTTCCAGCAAGCCAAGCCACTTTTTTGGTTCTCACACATGGAAGAAAAAAGCGACACGTCGAAAGACGTGTCGCTTTTTGTTTGGGCGTCCGCAGACAACGGAAAAGGCATTGCGGCTATCGGCGCTGCTGTTTCAGCGGACTCCTGTGCCCGGCGGCGGAACACTCGCCTGCTACTCCGGCGCGTGGCCGCAAGGCCTTCAATCCCGCATCAGAAACCCCAGAACATCAACCACCACGCGCTGTCGATCACGGCCAGGCCAGCCGCGAACCACGCGAATGCAGCCAGTCGGCGCGGCCACGCCGCATAGCGCCCCGTCACCTTCCAGGCGAGCCACGCGCTCCACGCGTTCGCACAAACGAGAATCGCGATGCGCACATCCGTCGCCCAGCCGAGCGGCACATGTTCGGCCCGCAGCAGCGACAGCGTCGTCGCCGACAGCCCGAGGAACACGCCCGCACCCGCGATCGGGATCAGCGCCTGCGCGAGATGATGAAGACGCACGCGATCGAAACGGCCGAGCATCAGCGTCGCGCCGGCCAGCAGCACCAGCAGCGCGGTGCCGTACACGAGCCCCGTGCCGACGATATAGCTAACGACCAGCCCGCCGTCGAGCCACGAGAACACGTCGTTGCGATCCGGGTAATGCGTGAGCAGGAACCACGGTGCATTGGTCTCGAGCGGCCACGTGATGTCGCGGTCGATCAGCCAGCCCGCGAGGAATTGCTTGATCTGCACGAACCACGGGCTCACGGTCCAGTGGAACGCCCCGATCGCGACGCCGAGCAGGCCGTACAGGATCAACGCCGTGTCCCACGGATTCGCCTGTTGCGCGCCGAGGTTCACGACCTCATCGGACGGCGAGCGCCACGACAGTTCGATCGCATCGCGGTGGCCACTGCAGCGGCCGCACATGTGGCACGCGGCGGCGCCCTTCATGTTGCGCAACGGCACGAGCGGCGCGCAGTTGATCGGAATCACGCGATGTCCGTGCTCGCCGTTCTTGTACGAGCGGCGCCACGCATCCTCGTCGACCTTGTAGCGCATCGGCGCGAGCCGCGACAGCAATCCGAACACCCCGTTGACCGGGCACAGGTACTTGCACCACACGCGCTTCTCGCGGCCGTAGAGCAGGCCGATCACGATCGCGCCGACGGTCGAGCCGCCGAGCACGAACAGCACGGCGAGCGGGTACTGGTACACGCTGACCATCTGCCCATAGATCGTCGTGAGCCCGAACGCGACGAACGGCCAGCCGCCCCACCGCATCCAGCGCGGAATCGCGCCGCCGCGGCCGAACCGGCTCGCGTACTCGGTCAGCGCGCCTTCCGGGCACAGCACGCCGCACCAGACGCGGCCGAGCATCACCATCGACAGCAGCACGAACGGCCACCAGATGCCCCAGAACACGAACTGCGCGATCAGCGTGAGGTTGTTCCACAGGTGCGCGGAATCGTCCGGCAGCGGCAACACCGCCGGCACGATGATCAGGAATGCATAAACGGCGACGACGACCCACTGGATGCCGCGGATCACCGCGCCGTGGCGCTGCATCCACTGGCCGGCCTGTGCGAGCCAGCCCGGCTTGGCTGCGGCGGCAATGCTCATGCCGTGCGGCCCGCCGTGACGGCCGGACGGCGGCTCGCGCGCTTCATCAGCAACCAGACGACCGCCCAGTACACCGCATAGGCGACCAGGTTGGTCAGCGCCGGATGCGCGCGATAACCGGTCAGCGTCGCGACGAGCGAACCGAACGTGCCGGAATCATCGAGGATCGCGGACGTGTCCCACAGCTGCGCGATGCCGAGCGGCAGGATTTCCTTGTCGATCAGCTTGTCGACGCCGGTCTGGAACAGGCCCGCGCCGAGGAACAGCAGCATCACTTCGGTGACGCGGAAGAAATGCCGCCACGAGAAGTACTTGCCGCCGAGCTGCAGCAGATAGAACGTGAGGAATGCGAGGCCGAGGCCGATCACGACCGCGAGCATCTGGCTGGCGTCCACGTGCCCCGACTGGCCGAAACCGAGGCCGTACAGGAAGATCACCGTCTCGCTGCCTTCGCGGGCGATCGCGAGCGCGACCAGCACGGCAACGCCCCACCAGTTCGAATCGCGCGTGCTCTGCTGCAGCGACTGCTCCATGTCGCGCTTCAGCGTGCGGCCGTGCCGGCGCATCCACAACACCATCTGCACGATCAGCACGCAGGCGATCAGCACCATCGCGGTCTGGAAATAGTCCTGTGCGTCACCGGACAGCACTTCGGTGAAGCCGACGAGTGCGGCGCCGAGACCGATGGCCATCAGCAGGCCGACCGCCACCCCCGTCCACAGAAAGGGCAGGCCGCGGCGCGCATCGTCGTCGCCGTTCTTCAGCCATGCATAGAGGATGCCGACGACGAGCAGCGCTTCGACGCTCTCCCGCCAGACGATGAACAAGATCTGACCCATTGAATCCTCCTGACGTGCGGGGCACGGCACTCGTGCGCCCGTACGCAGATAAAACGCATTACTTCGCGACGATCACGCCCTGTGCCTGCTGGTGGAAATCGTCGAAAAACTTGTACTCGCCCGGCGACAGCGGGGCGACGACCACGAACGAATCGGCGCCCGGCGCGAGCACCTTCTCCTTGCGCAACTGCACGCTCTCGAATTCGGCGGCGCCCTTGCCGGTATTCCTGATCTCGATCTTGAAGCGCTGACCGGCCGGCACTTCGATGCGGGCGGGGTTCAGCTTGCCGTCCGTCATCTCGAGCTTGAACGTCGGCAGATCGGCGGCATGCGCCGCGCCGGCGAGCCACAGCGCGGCGGCTGCGGCGACGATTTTCTGGGGAAATTTCATTCTGGGTTCTCTACGCTGACGGCGCGCCGAAGCGCGCCGTCCGTGATGCCACCGATCAGTACCCGCCCTTCTTGCCGATGCCGGCGAACGGGAAGTCGTATTCGAGGGTGACGGGCTTGAACCACGGACCCACACCGGTTTCCTTGTCGACGTGACGGCCGAACGCCATGTGGCCCGACTGCATCGGCGGCTTGACGGTCATCGTCAGGTGGTACTTGCCCGGGCCGGCCAGCTTCACGTTGTCACCGTAGTGCGGGCCGTCGCTCGCGACCATGCCCATCAGGTCGCCTTCGGCCTTCCACTTCGTGTCGCCCTGCTTCGTCAGCTTGTACGTGACTTGCAGATACGGCATCCAGTCGCCTTCCGCGAAACCCGTCGGGTTGTTCTTGACCGCGTGGATGTCCGCCTCGAGGTGGATGTCCGAATCCGACGCCTTGCGCATCATCCCTTCCGGATCCATCGTGATCGGCTGCAGGTACACCGCGCCGATTTCCATGCCGCCCTGGATCTGCTGCTTGCCGATCGGATATTCGGCCGCCGAGGCCGACATCGCGGCAAGCGCCGCCGCTACCGCAACCGACGTGCGGATGAACGAAGAACCCAACATGGACACTCCTTGTTATTTGTCTGACACGCTGCCAACCGCCCTCCTGGACGGCTCGCCGGAAACACTAACGCAATGAAGAACGTTAATGCGAACTATTCTCAATACTTGCGAAGTGTAGCACCGAACCGGCTCTGGAACAAACGAGCCCCCCGGTAAACCCCTGATGCGACAAGGCTTACAGCCGAGTTACCGGGAGGTTTCAGTGACGTTTTGGAAAGGTTTACCGGCCGCCGCTGATGTGGTCGCCCACATTCGCGCCGAATACGCGTTCGCGCAGCAACGCCAGCTGGTCGCGGGTGGCCGCAGCCTTTTCGAACTCGAGGTTCTTCGCGTAGTCGGCCATCTGCTTTTCGAGCCGCTTGATTTCTTTCGCGATCTGCTTTTCCGACATGTCCTCGAACTTCGCGCGTTGCTGCGCTTCCTTCAGCTCGGCGCGTGCGTCGTCGGCGTTGTAGACGCCGTCGATGATGTCCTTGATGCGCTTCACGACGCCGCGCGGCGTGATGCCCATCTTCTCGTTGTGCGCGATCTGCTTCGCACGGCGCCGCTCGGTCTCGCCGATCGCGCGCTTCATCGATTCGGTCATCGTGTCGGCGTAGAGGATCGCCTTGCCGTTCACGTTGCGCGCCGCGCGGCCGATCGTCTGGATCAGCGAGCGCTCGGCGCGCAGGAAGCCTTCCTTGTCCGCGTCCAGAATCGCGACGAGCGACACCTCCGGAATGTCCAGGCCCTCGCGCAGCAGGTTGATCCCGACCAGCACGTCGAACGTGCCGAGTCGCAGGTCGCGGATGATCTCGACCCGCTCCACCGTGTCGATGTCGCTGTGCAGGTAGCGCACCTTGACGCCATGGTCGGCGAGGAACTCGGTGAGCTGCTCGGCCATCCGCTTCGTCAGCACGGTGATCAGCACGCGCTCGCCGGCGTTCACGCGCGCGTTGATCTCGGTCAGCACGTCGTCGACCTGCGAGCTGGCCGGGCGCACTTCGATTTCCGGATCGACGAGGCCCGTCGGCCGCACCACCTGCTCGGCGATCTGCCCCGTCACGCGCTTCTCGTAGTCGGCAGGCGTGGCCGACACGAACACCACCTGGCGCATCTTGCGTTCGAACTCCGGGAACTTGAGCGGCCGGTTGTCCAGCGCCGACGGCAGCCGGAATCCGTAGTTGACGAGATTCTCCTTGCGCGCGCGGTCGCCGTTGTACATGCCGTTCAGCTGGCCGATCAGCACGTGCGATTCGTCGAGCAGCATCAGCGCGTCGGGCGGCAGGTAGTCGACGAGCGTCGGCGGCGGCTCGCCGGGCGCGGCGCCCGAGAAGTGCCGCGAGTAGTTCTCGATACCCTTGCAGAAGCCGAGCTCCTGCAGCATCTCGAGATCGAAGCGCGTGCGCTGCTCGAGGCGCTGCGCCTCGACGAGCTTGCCGTCGCGGTGAAAGAACTCGAGGCGCTCGCGCAATTCCTCCTTGATCGTCTCGACCGCACGCATCACGGTGTCGCGCGGCGTCACGTAGTGCGACGACGGATACACCGTGAAGCGCGGAATCTTCTGCCGCACGCGCCCGGTCAGCGGGTCGAACAGCTGCAGCGTCTCGACCTCGTCGTCGAACAGCTCGACGCGCACGGCCATCTCCGCGTGCTCGGCCGGGAAGATGTCGATCGTGTCGCCGCGCACGCGGAACGTGCCGCGCTGGAAGTCCTGTTCGTTGCGCGAGTACTGCATCGCGATCAACCGCGCGATCACGTCGCGCTGGCCGAGCTTGTCGCCGGTGCGCAGCGTCAGGATCATCTTGTGGTACTCGGACGGGTTGCCGATACCGTAGATCGCCGACACCGTCGCGACGATCACTACGTCGCGGCGCTCCATCAGGCTCTTCGTCGCCGACAGCCGCATCTGCTCGATGTGCTCGTTGATCGACGAGTCCTTCTCGATGAACAGGTCGCGCTGCGGCACGTACGCTTCCGGCTGGTAATAGTCGTAGTACGAGACGAAGTACTCGACCGCATTGCGCGGGAAGAACTCGCGGAACTCCGCGTAGAGCTGCGCCGCGAGCGTCTTGTTCGGCGCGAACACGATCGCCGGGCGGCCGAGCCGCGCGATCGTGTTCGCCATCGTGAAGGTCTTGCCCGACCCCGTCACGCCGAGCAGCGTCTGGAATGCGAGGCCGTCGCCGACACCTTCGACGAGCGTCTCGATCGCGGTCGGTTGGTCGCCTGCGGGCGGATACGGCTGGTATAGCTGAAATGGCGACCCTTCGAAGGTCACGAATTTCGATTCGTCGAGCGCGTCGCCGACTTCGGCGTGATGTTCGGACATGGAGTGCGGCCGGAGCGAGGGCAAAAGACTATTCTAGCGCTTCGCGGCGTTGCGGACCGGTGGCGGCTCCTGACGCGCGACACTGGCCGAAATCGCAATTCGCCGCGCGATCGCCGCCTCCGGCAGCGTGAATTCGCTACAATGTCAGGCTGCTGCGCTTTCCGGCGCCGTGCCCGTTGGCGCGCGGTCCGCTGCGCCCGCCCCGCCGGCTGAAAGCCTGACCCTCTTTTCACAACTGCCGAATCATCATGTCGCTCTTCTCCGCTGTCCAGCTTGCTCCCCGCGACCCGATCCTGGGCCTGAACGAAGCCTTCAACGCCGATGCGCGTCCGACCAAGGTCAACCTCGGCGTCGGTGTGTACACGAACGAAGAAGGCAAGATTCCGCTGCTGCGCGCCGTTCGCGAAGCGGAAAAGGCGCGTGTCGACGCCGGCCTGCCGCGCGGCTACCTGCCGATCGACGGGATCGCCGCCTACGACGCAGCGGTGCAGAAGCTGCTGCTCGGCAACGATTCGCCGCTGATCGCCGCAGGCCGCGTGGTCACCGCGCAGGCACTGGGCGGCACGGGCGCGCTGAAGATCGGCGCCGATTTCCTGCGCACCGTGAACCCGAACGCGAAGGTCGCGATCAGCGACCCGAGCTGGGAAAACCACCGCGCGCTGTTCGAAGCCGCCGGCTTCGAAGTCGTCGCGTATCCGTACTACGACGCCGCCACCAACGGCGTGAACTTCGACGGCATGCTGTCGGCGCTGAACGGCTATGCGGCAGGCACGATCGTCGTGCTGCACGCGTGCTGCCACAACCCGACCGGCGTGGACCTGACCGAAGCGCAATGGCAGCAGGTCGTCGACGTCGTCAAGGCGCGCAACCTCGTGCCGTTCCTCGACATGGCCTACCAGGGCTTCGGCGAGAACATCGAGGCAGATGCAGCGGCGGTGCGCCTGTTTGCCGCGGCCGACCTGAATGCATTCGTGTCGTCGTCGTTCTCGAAGTCGTTCTCGCTGTACGGCGAGCGCGTCGGCGCGCTGTCGATCATCACGTCGAGCAAGGAAGAAGCGACGCGCGTGCTGTCGCAGCTGAAGCGCGTGATCCGCACGAACTACTCGAACCCGCCGACCCATGGCGGCGCCGTCGTCGCGGCCGTCCTCGCGTCGCCGGAACTGCACGCTGCGTGGGTGCAGGAACTCGGCGAAATGCGCGACCGCATCCGTGCGATGCGCAATGGCCTCGTCGAGCGCCTGAAGGCGAGCGGCGTGGATCGCGACTTCAGCTTCATCAACGCGCAGCGCGGGATGTTCTCGTATTCGGGCCTGACCTCGGCGCAAGTCGATCGTCTGCGCGAAGAGTTCGGCATCTACGCAGTCGGCACGGGCCGCATCTGCGTGGCAGCGCTGAACACGCGCAACCTCGACGCGGTCGCCAATGCAGTCGCAGCAGTCCTGAAGTAAGTCGGCATCCGCGGGCGGCAGCCGTCACCGGCCCGCCCCGCCGAAACAAAAAACGCGCTCCCCTGAGCGCGTTTTTTTATGGCTTCGTGCATTGCCGGCGACGGCTCGGCACGAACGGTACGCGTGGCGACCGCCCGTGCCGGACTCCGTTACTTCATGAACCAGCCGTGGCTGACGACGACCGACTGCCCCGTGAGCGCGGCGCTCGGGAACGTCGACAGGAACAGCACCGTCTGCGCGACGTCCTGCACCGTCGTGAACACGCCGTCGACCGTGTTGCCGAGCATCACCTTCTTGATCACTTCCTCTTCGCTGATCCCGAGCTCCTTCGCCTGCTCCGGA